>Ga0154725_1036_pt1 | contig 38152 bp, 30 predicted proteins | sample Rifle2008BG16ft_FD_105733 | JGI IMG/M metagenome (GOLD analysis project Ga0154725, IMG submission 105733) | Deltaproteobacteria bacterium RBG_16_49_23 | reverse complement strand
AAAGCGCCTGGATCAACAAACCGCTCTCAAAAAGCAAGGAGGTCCTACACTAAATTCTTGATGGAAGTGTCTCATTTGGCTTGACACATTCCGCTTCTGCAAATTGTTCAATATCGCCCATTTCATCACTTCGAGATATTTTATCAATTTCCTTCCCCTCTTTTTAATTATGCTCTTTCTTTCCCTCGATGCTATTGAGGCAAAGGTTTTCGATCTGAGAAGGTTCCTTAGGCTCAAACTTCTCTTCCTCATCTTTCTTATCGCCTCCAATCTTATCCTTCTTCCACTCTACTACCGCTCTGAAAAACAAAATTTCAGGGGCCTCGTTAATTATTTGAGCGGACATCTCCGAGAGAGCGATACGATCTTCGTTCAATCGATAGCCTATATTCCAGCGATCCTCCATTACTTTGGAACCATACCAAAAGGTCGTCACTATACCATCCCTTATGAGTTTAAAGATTCTGGAAAGCAAATCGAATTTAAAAAAACCTTCGTCTATGAAAATTTCATTTATATCATCTATTCCTCCAATATTTGTTGTGCACAATATATTTCAGGTGATAATCGATTATGGATTATTCACGGAAAAGAGGGGGCAAAGCAATTTAGTGAAAGTCGCCCTGTTGCGATGAAAGGTTATTTTGATGGGAGATTTGCCAGTTTTAGAAAATTTCCAACCGATGCTCCCATATATCTCTTCCTCTTAGACCCTTCATCGCCTGATGAAAAAGGAATTGATTTACCGATTGATTAACATATAAAAGGACTGAGGACTGAGACAAAAACAGGATCAAGAATTGAGTGAATTATAAAAACGTCTGCTACTAAAATAAAAAAGTTTGAGGACCTGGTTGGATCGCAAAAGGCAAGAGAACTTACTCAAACGGTAATTTACCCCGTTAGAAATAATGCCCCGCTGCTCCCTCCGGGGCAGAATCCCCTCTGGGGCGGAGCCTGGGCCGGCGGCTCCAGCTGGGTTAGATTTTACAATAATTCCGCCTGCCTGCCGGTAGGCAGGGCGGAGTTTAATACCCCGCTGGAATTTCTAACGGGGTTTACTTCTTTAATAAATTATGATACCCTCAAACTATGAAAAATGGGATTGAAAATAGAAATATTCTTTTAAAAGCTCTTAAAGAGGTAATGGAAGGAGAGGAAGGCGTTCTCTTTGCCTACCTCTATGGTTCGTATGCATACGGTGTCGTCCATTCTGAGAGTGACATTGATGTAGCTGTTTATCTTGACCCTTCAGATATGAAGGAATACCTTAAAAAGGAAAAGAAAATCCTCTCCGCCTTAATTGATAAGATTCACACTGACAGAATTGATCTTAGAATCCTTAATGTCTTGCCTCTTCTTCTACAGCATCATGTACTCAAGGAAGGGATTCCTATTTTGATTAAAGATGAGCAGGGAAGGATTGACTTTGAGACCAGGGTGATGAACAGATTTTTCGAATTGAAGCCTTACCTTGATGAGTACAGGGAGATGCTTTTTTTGAGAATTAAAGCGGGTATCTAAATGAAATCAAAAGGGCTAATCAGGAGAGAAAGGATCATCGAATATCTCGATAATATCGAAAGACAGCTAAAGGACATCAGATCGATCCCCATTTCGAGTAAAGACTTTTTCCTTAACAGGGAAAATTCCATTCAGATTAAAGCAATCAAATATAGTCTCGCCTGTGCCATTCAGGATATAACTCGCATCTCGGCTCATATCGCCTCAACCCTTTCCCTATGGAAGGTCAGGGAGAGTGAAGCTGAAGCCATCCTGGCTTTGGCCGAAGAGGGAATCATAACAAAGGAATTTGCCGAGAAGATAAAGGGAATGCCTTCATTTCGAAATAGGATTATCCACGATTATTTGCCCAATGAATTTGATGCAGAAAAACTTTATGAGAGTTTACAGGATTTAGATGATTTTAAGGAATTTTCAAGATTTGTTCTGGATTGGATTTCAAAAATGGATTGAAGGATGGTTCTTTAGGATTTGGAGTGGGCAAAGTCGATTAGTCCTGACCACGGGAGGATCTTCTTTAAAACAACTAAATTCCATTCTCCCTGAACCTGCCCTTCGACTCACCGTTCGCCATGAGCCTGTCAAAGGGTGAACAGTTTGCTCAAGACAGGCTTGTCGAAGCCTTAACGGTTCAATTCCCCACCCTTCGAGAGCCTCAGGGTGATCGGTATATTACATACCCCCCACTAAAACCGGAAGAACCGAAAAGATTAAAGGCAACCTCTAAAAATGTCATTCCTGCGAAAGCAGGAATCCATAAGCTTTTTAAATTACTGGACTCCCGCCTTCGCGGGAGTGACGAATTGGGAATTATTAGAGGTTCCCTAAAGTATTGGATGATAGCGATCTGCCCAGAGTTGCCAGACGAGGAGGGTCCAGAGTTGTTTTCTATTGTCCTTCTTATTTTTTAGATGATCTTCAAGCAGGGTGGTTAAATATTCAGGGTTTAAGAACCCTTCCCTTTTTATTCTTTCTGAGGACAGTAAATCTCTAAACAACTCCTTCAGTGGTCCTTTTACCCATTTGGCAATGGGGACACCAAAACCTTTCTTTGGCCTTTTGATCACCTCATCCGGAAGCCAACCTTTCATCGCCCTTTTCAGAATATATTTCGATGTAAAGCCTTTTAATTTTAATTCCGAAGGAAGTCTCATCACAAATTCGACCAACTCATAATCAAGAAAAGGGGCTCTCACCTCGAGGGAGCAAGCCATGCTTGCTCGATCTACCTTCACCAGAATAGCTTCCTGGAGATAGAGCCTTAAATCAAGATATTGGAGTTTAGTCATTCGATCATTGAGAGGATATTCTTTCTCATAGAAAGAGATATCTTCAACCAATCGATCTCGATTGAACTGGCTACGAATCCCATCAGATAAAACTTTTTCATTTTCTGAAAAAGGAAAAGATCCTAACCAGATCGAATTTCTGATCCCGTCAGGATAGCCGATGCCGGAGAGAAATTTTTTAACCTTGAAATCGAAACTGATATTATCATCGGATACCGGAAGTAAATTTCCTAAAAAAGCGGCGACGGGATGAAGAAAACCGAAAATACTTTCATAAGGCCTAGCCAGTTTATGAGCAAGATAGGTGGGATACCCCGCAAATAACTCGTCTCCTCCATCCCCGCCCAGCGCGACCGTGACATGTTGCCGGGTGAATTTTGAAAGAAGATAGGTGGGCAAAATGGAAGCATCGGCCATCGGTTCATCCAAAATATCTGGCAATTTCGGAACAATGGCCAGCAAATCCTCCGGGGTCATCATCTGTTCATGATGCTCCGTCCCGAGAAAAGTGGAAACTAAGGAGGCATATCCTGATTCGTCAAAAGTCGGATCTTCAAAACCGATTGAAAACGTTTTTACTTTTCCGGAAACGTCCTTTTGTGCAAAGGCGGCAATCGTACTCGAATCAATTCCTCCGCTCAGAAATATCCCAAGGGGAACATCGCTCATGAGCCTCCGCCTTACCGAGTCTCTTAAAAGATCTATGATTTTAGACTCCGCTTCCTCCTCTGATAAGTTTTTCACTTCTTTCGCATGAAAAGGAGACCAATATTTATTTATTTCGATTTTGCCCTTTTGCCAGATCAGATAGGAAGCGGCTGGAAGTTTCATTGCATCTTCAAAGATGCTATGTGGAGAAGGAACAAATTCATAAAAAAGATATTTCATGAGAGAGGGAGGAGCAACCTTTCTTGGGAAATTGGGATAGGCCATAATGGCTTTCATTTCTGAGGCAAAAAGGAAAGTCCCCGGGAGAATACTGTAATAGAGAGGTTTCTTTCCAAGCCGATCTCTCGCAAGGACGAGCTGTTTCCTCCTGTCATCCCAGATTCCGATGGCAAACATCCCATTCAAATGCTTAAAACACTCCTCGCCATATTCTTCATAAGCATGGGCAATTACTTCCGTATCCGAATCTGTCTTAAACCGGTGCCCGCGTGCGTTTAACCTTTCTCTTAATTCTTTAAAGTTATATATCTCTCCATTAAAGATGACCCATACTGTTTCATCCTCATTGGAAAGGGGTTGTTGTCCTGAGAACAAATCGATGATGCTCAATCTTCGATGCCCGAGAAAAAGAAAAGGGCCTTTCTCGTCCAGAGGCCGAATATACTCCCCCCCGTCGTCTGGCCCGCGATGGATCAGGATGTCACGCATCCCTTGTAGAATTGGGCGCTCAGGAATTTCAGATGATTTAAAAGTGAGGAACCCTACAATGCCGCACATATTGTCGTGCCCGTGTCCGTGTGAAATTATTCAAAAAGGTTTACGGTGACGATGCTCGTATCGAAGCAACCGTAAAAGAAGCATGTGCTGAGCGACGTTCGTCCCTTCGACGGGCTCAGGGCGAACGGAGTCGAAGTACTCGAGTATCCTGTTTCTATAAACGAGCCTCGATACGAGTTTCGACAATGATGAACATTCATTCCTATATCTTTTACGGGATGGTCTCCTTAATGTGATAGGTTGGTTTTCCTTGAGATTCATAGTAGGTTCTGGTCATGATCTCAGCCAAAAACCCCATCAGGATTGAAAGAAAACCCAGCATTAATAGAAGAACGCTTAAGAGAGGGAGAGGGGTTAAAATAAATGAAATATCTTTTAAGAGCTTTAGATAGATAGCATATCCCCCTGAGAGAAAAGCGCCTATGACCATCAAGAGCCCTATCCCCCCAAAAACATAGATTGGTTTTTGGGAATAGGACATCAGGAACTTAACCACCATAAGGTCAAGGACGACCTTGAAGACTCTGCTCATTCCATATTTCGATGATCCGGATTTTCTTAGAAAATGATGGACTGGAATCTCGGTCACGCGAGCTCCCACCCACTTCGCATAAATTGGAATGAAACGGTGCATCTCGCCATAGAGGCGGATATTCTTTAAAATGTCTTTACGATAAGCCTTGAGTGTGCACCCGTAATCATGAAGGTAGACACCTCCTATGAACGAGATGATCTTATTGGCAATGATAGATGGCAACCTCCGGGTCAGGAAGGGATCTTTACGATCCTTCCTCCAGCCGCTCACGACATCGTAGCCTTCCTCGATTTTTTGGAGAAGAAGGAGAATATTCTCGGGATCATTTTGAAGGTCACCATCCATCGGGATGATGATGTCTCCTTTGCAGGAGTCGATCCCAGCACTGAGCGCCGCGGTCTGTCCAAAATTTCGAGTAAAACTGATAACCTTAACATTAGGATTTTTACAATTTAAGTCTATTAAGGCATCCAGAGTTCTATCCGTGCTTCCGTCATCAATAAATATAACCTCATAGGGCCTTTCTGTTTTTTTAAGCGCCTTCATTAGGCTTTCAAATAATGGAAAAATATTATCCACTTCATTATAGACAGGAATCAAGATCGAAAGCGTTTCGAGCTGTTTTTTTTCCATGGATCACTCCCCCTCCCTCTCGAGGCTGTGTCGTAACCCCCTTTTTGTCACCCTGAACTTGGTTCAGGGTCTGGTAACTATTTGATTCTATGAGATGCTGAAACAAGTTCAGACATTTTTGACCATTTCCCCTATTACGACACATTCTCCCCGCCGGGGGGGAGGAAATCAAAATGAAATTTATTGCAAATTCTCTGCCATTATTGTATATTGCGGACTAAGAAGTCAAGAACTTTCTGATGTTACTTGTTATAACGTCTTATAATGATTATGAAATCATCGTCAATAGAAAAAACAGCTAAAATTTTGATCTCAATTATTATGATCTCCCTCTCATCCCTCATGGTGTTTGGGGCTACTTCTTACTTCTATTTCAGTCATGACCTCCCGAGCATTGAGAATTTAAAGAATTATAAACCGCCTACCGTCACAAAATTTTATGCAGAAAATGGGGAACTGATTGGAGAATTCTTCCTAGAAAAGAGGAAGGTTGTATCATTGGAAAGAATTCCCAACCATCTCATCCAGGCTTTTGTCGCAGGTGAGGACGCCAGGTTTTTCCAACATAAGGGATTAGACTACGGGGCTATTCTAAGGGCTTTTTTAAAAAATATCTTCTCAGGAGAGATACTCCAGGGGGGAAGCACCATCACCCAGCAAGTGGTTAAGTCACTTCTCCTCACTCCGGAAAAGAGCTTAACGAGAAAGATACGCGAGGCCATATTGGCTTTTAAAATTGAAAAATACCTTTCCAAAGAAGAGATTCTCTATTTATATCTCAACCAAATCTATCTCGGTCACGGAGCCTATGGAGTGGCAGTGGCCGCAGAAATTTATTATGGAAAGTCCGTCGAAGAACTGAACCTGGCAGAATCTGCCCTGATGGCAGGGCTTCCCCAGGCTCCCAGCAAATATTCACCCCATATCCATCTCGAACAAGCGAAAAAGAGACAGGCCTATATTCTGAATCGGATGGTTGAAGAAGGATTTATCTCTTTTGGTGAATCTCTGAGGACAATACAGACGCCGATAACCATTAAGGGAAAACAAAATTCTCACATTGAAAAAGCGCCCCATTTTGTGGAGCATGTGAGGAAATATATTGAAGAGAAATATGGCAAGGATGGACTCTATAAAAGTGGTTTACAGGTCTATACCACCCTCGATCTGAATACACAGAACATTGCTCAGGAGGCGATTGAACATGGGTTAATAGAGGTTGAGAAAAGACAGAAGTACCCATCGGGAGCCCCCCCCTCTTACATCGAAGGAGCGTTGATCTGTTTCGACTTAGAAACAGGACATACGAAGGCAATGGTAGGAGGACGAAATTTTAAAAAAAGTCAGTTCAACCGCGCCACCCAGGCCCTCAGGCAGACCGGTTCGGCCTTCAAACCCATTGTCTTTGCCTCGGCTCTGGATAAAGGCTATACCCCTGCCTCCATCGTCGTTGATTCCCCGATCGTTTTCGAATTCGGAAATAAAAAATGGAAACCGAAAAATTATGATGAGAAGTTTTATGGGCCAACGACCCTGAGAAATGCCCTTGCCCACTCCATCAATGTCGTGACCGTTAAAATTGCCCGAGATATTGGGATCGATTACATCAGGGATTATGCCCGAAATCTTGGAATCTCTTCTTCACTTCACAATCACCTGGCCATGGCTCTGGGCTCTTCCAGTGTCTCTCTTTATGAATTAACGAAGGCTTATGCCGTATTCGCCCATCAGGGAAAACTCTTCAAACCCACCTTCATTCAAAAGATTCTGGACAGGGATGGAAATCTTCTGGAAGAGCATCTCCCTCTCTATTTCCCGAGGGAACCAAACGATCCAGAACAGGTCATTACCCCCCAGACAGCCTATCTTATGACAAACCTTTTAGAGAGCGCCGTTCAGAGTGGGACGGGATGGAGAGCCAGGGCGCTTGGGAGACCAGTAGCGGCAAAGACAGGAACCACAGACCAATTTTTCGATGCCTGGTTTGTCGGTTATACTCCTGAACTCGTTACGGGCGTGTGGGTGGGTTTTGACGAAGATAGATCTCTTGGTGAAAAGGAAACCGGCGCCCGTGCGGCTTCTCCCATCTGGGTCGCTTTTATGTCAAAGATACTGAAAAATAAAACAGTTAAAGATTTTCCTGTCCCAGAAGGATTGGAGTTTATGAAGATCGACCCCAAAACAGGTCAAATGAGCCTCCGTCAAGGAGCGATTCTTGAATGTTTTAAGGAAGGGACAGGGCCCACCCAAAGGGTGTCTTCAGCGTCAAAACCGACTGCCGATTTCTTCAAATTTGATTTGAATCTTTCTTCAAAAAACAGGTAAGATACGAAACCGGAATGATGGATTGATGGAATGATGAGAAGAACGAAGACCCAGAAATAAGATTTACCCAACATTCCAGTATTCCACCATTCCAATTTTTCTTTGGTGCCGAAGGGGGGACTTGAACCCCCACAGGACTTACATCCCACTAGACCCTGAATCTAGCGCGTCTACCAAATTCCGCCACTTCGGCCTCTTGAAACCGCAGGATTGAATTAATTTAGATACTATTTTATATTTTTTTTAGTTAAAGTCAAGCGATAGAAATGAGGGTTAAGGTAATGGCAATGGTTTTAAATCATTAGCCCTAACCCATTAACCTTGCACCAAACCGGCTTCCTCACCTTAGCCTTTACCCAAAAATTGCCATGGAAATCATCAACGGGATTGAAAATTTAAAAAGACCCTTCAGGAACCCGGTGGTCACGCTGGGAAATTTTGATGGCGTCCATCTGGGACACCAGAGAATATTTAAAAAAGTTAAAGAGGAAGCCGGAAAGATTGGCGGTGAATCTGTGGTCGTTACCTTTGAACCCCATCCCCTAAAAATACTCTCTCCCGAGCAATGCCCTCCTCTGCTCACCCCTTTTAAAAAGAAAATGATGTTGATCGAAAAGACCGGGGTGGAAAAGGTCCTCTGCATTCAATTCACAAAGGCCTTTTCCGAGATCTCACCTTCTGATTTTGTCAAACGCACATTATTGGAGAAGGTAGGGACGAAAAAAATCATCGTTGGATATAACTACCGTTTTGGCAGGGGGAAAATCGGAAATGTAGAATTTCTTAAAAAAGCCGGCGCACTTTGGGGGATCGAAGTGGAGGTGGTGGAACCCTTAACTGTGGATGGTACGATTGTCAGTAGCTCCAAGATCAGAGAGTTCATCAAGGAGGGAGAGGTTGAAAGGGCTTCAAAACTATTGGGAAGAGATTATCCCATTATAGGGCGGGTGATCGAGGGAGTCCATAGAGGCCGTGATCTCGGTTTTCGGACAGCCAATCTCGAAATGACCGAGGAACTCTACCCTAAACCGGGTGTTTACGCTGTAAGTGTGAAGTGGCATCATCTGTCGTTGAACGGCCTGGCCAATATCGGATTCAATCCCACCTTTGATACGAAGTCGCTTTCACTGGAAGTTCATATCTTAAATTTTGATCGGGAGATCTACGGCGATGAAATCCAGATCTATTTTATCAAGAGGATTCGCGATGAGATTCGCTTTCATTCCCCGCAAGACCTCATCGATCAGGTTCAAATGGATATCGAATGGGCTAAGAAGAATGTCTTCAGGGATCAATGAATTAACTTTCCAAACCTCTCCCACCGGATTTTATTTAAAAGGTTCTCCGCATGTTGATCCCATGAGAAATAGATGATGAAGGCTTTCCCCTTTACCTCGGTGACATTGACAAAACCCCAGAAACGGCCATCCTGACTGTTGTCCCGATTATCTCCCAAGACAAAGAGGTGATCTTTGGGCACCACCACATGTTCATACGGACCCACCGGACCGAGATTTCTCCTCCATTCGTTTTTTATGTCGTAATGTCCCCATGGATCTTCGATCTGTTTACCATTGACATAGACTTTGTTTCCCTCGATATCGACCCGGTCCTCCCCGATTCCGATCACTCTCTTGATAAAATCCTTGGACGTGTCTTTTGGATAGATGAATACGATCGTATCTCCTCTCTGAGGGTTTTTGTATTTAAATAGTTTGGTACCGGTAAAAGGGACTTTAATCCCATAAATAAATTTACTGACAAGGATATGATCCCCTACCTGGAGAGTGGGTTCCATCGAACTGGAGGGAATTTTAAAGGCCTGAACGATAAACGTTCGAATAAAAAGCGCGATTAATATCGCAATGACAATGGGCTCTAAGTATTCCTTTATAAATTTTCTCTTATCCATCTTCCTTCCTAATATCAGTCCTGTATATTTATTAAAGGGCTTTTGATATCCCCTGATAATTTTCCGGCCTCCTGTCTTTTAAAAAGGGCCATTCTTTTCTGACCCTGTCGATGTTTTTAAGATCGATATCGATAAATGCGATCCCCTCCTTCATCCCGCTGGGTTTGTCCATCAATTCCCCCTCCGGAGAAACACAGAAGGATTTCCCGTAGAAGTCCTGTTTCTCTTCGCTTCCCACTCGATTCACCCGGAATATGAAAACCCCATTGGTCATCGCGTTACTCGAAATCACGGTTCTCCACTTCTCCTGTGAAGCGAAAGCGGCCGCCGTTGGGGATAAGATGATTTGGGCTCCCTTCAGAGCCAATATTCTGGACCCTTCCGGGAAAAAATTGTCCCAACAGATTTGAACGCCGATACTGGCATACTTCGTTTTAAACACAGGGAACCCAAGATTACCGGAAGAGAAATAGAACCTCTCTTCCCAGAGGGGAATTTGTGGGACGTGGACCTTTCGGTAGCTTCCTAATATTTCTCCTCCCGCATCGATGACCACCGCAGAATTATAGTACGCCTCCCCGTCCCTTTCAAAAATGGGGCAGATCAAAACCACTCCATACGCCTTAGCCAATTTTTGCATCCTCATCACGGTTGGCCCATTGGGCATCTCGGCTAGGAGGAAATGGCCGGGGTTCATCTCCTTTGGAAACCAGTGTGTCCCAAAAAGTTCCTGAAAGCAGATGAGGTTGGCTCCCCGCTCAGCAGCAATTTGTAAAAATTTTGTCGCCTTTTCGATATTCTTCTCTTTTTCTTCAATACAAGAGATCTGGATTCCCGCCAGTTTGATCAACGTCCACCTCTCCGATTTGAAAATTTCTGAAATGCTAACAAAGTTGATGGCAAGGTGTCAACCCTTTGAACCGGATTTTATAAAAGAAATCTTTCGAACAAAAACTTCAATATTGCAATTTTTTATATTAAATTTATAATGTTATTAAGTTTTAACCCTTCCGGGGGGAAACCGACGATGAGAATTTTAATCGTAGAAGATGAGATTAAAGTAGCCAATTTTATTAAAAAAGGGCTGGAAGAGGAACACTATGCCGTTGATACAGCCCTTGATGGGGAGTCGGCCCTCTATATGTCTGAAGTGAATGAGTACGACTTAATTGTGCTCGATTTAATGATCCCCAAAATAGATGGGTTGGAGGTTTTAAGGAGAATAAGAAGTAGCAAAAATAAAGTGCCCATTCTGGTTGTCACTGCAAAGGATACCGCCGAGGATATTGTCAAGGGGTTGGACTCCGGAAGTGATGATTACTTAACCAAACCCTTTGAATTTAAAGTATTTTTAGCCCGGGTCCGTGCCCTTTTGCGCAGAGAGAGAGGGGATACGGAACCGGTTCTGAAATTGGCTGACTTACTCCTGTCCCCGATGACGCACAGGGTGACAAGAGGGGAAAAAGAGATTGAACTCACCAGCAAGGAGTATGCTCTTTTAGAATATTTCATGAGGAATCCGAACAAGGTGATGACCCGGACAATGATTTCTGAGCATGTCTGGGATTATCACTTCGATTCCATGACGAATGTCGTCGATGTCTATGTCAACTACCTCAGAAAAAAGATCGATAAGGGATTCGAGCCAAAACTGATCCATACCATCCGTGGAGTCGGGTATATCCTCACTCCGGACAGGCCCTGAACCTAGCATGGTACAGGGCAGGCCCTGAACCTAACATGGTACAGGACCGGGAGATCGTAAACCCCGTTAGAAATTCCGGCGGGGCAGCAACCCACAACCTCGCTGCAGAGCAGCGGGGCATTATTTCTAACGGGGTAAAAAGGGAATAAATGGATTTCAGGAGCCTTCGATTTAAACTCACCCTATGGTATGTCCTCATCCTGGGAATTCTGATGATCTCCTTCAGCAGTTTTTTGTACTTCACACTTTCCAGAAGCCTCTACCGTGATGTGGATAATAAACTGAGGTCTCTTGCTGAGCTGATCGCTGCGGAATCAACCTCGCCTTTATTCAAATTCGGTTTTGGGAACATCGATCAAACCCTGGAAACTTCAATGAATTTAAAACCCATCGGGAAATTCATCCAGGTCCTGGACGAATCAGGAAGGATCGGTCGAACATCAGAAAACTTAAAAAGTGTCCAGCTTCCAATCAGCCTCAATGCTCTCAGGAACGCCTCAAAAGGGTTGATCACTTATGAAACAAATCATTCATTTGGAAATACCCGGTTGCGCATCCTGACCTACCCTGTGAAAGAGAACAACCAGGTGACCAAAATGATTCAGGTCGCCTCCTCACTTGAAGATGTCGAGGATGCCCTCAAGACCCTTCTGATCATTCTGATCATTACGGTTCCTTCGATCCTCATGATCGCCAGCCTGGGGGGGCAATTTCTTGCGAACAAGGCGTTGAAACCGGTCGATCGCATTACCCAGGCGGCGCGAATGATCACCTCCCAAAATTTGAACCAGAGGATCCAGACCCTCAAGGTCAAGGATGAGATATCGAGACTGATTGATACCTTCAATGAGATGATCTCCCGATTGGATCAATCCTTCCGCCAGATCAAACAATTTACAACGGATGCTTCCCATGAATTAAAAACCCCTCTTACCATCCTCAAAGGGGAAGTGGAAGTCGCTCTCCGAAAAAAAAGGCCCCCTCAGGAATATGAGCAGATTCTGGAGAGTAATTTGGAAGAGGTCAATCGCATGTCAAAGATTGTGGAGGACCTCCTTTTGCTCTCCAAAGCGGATATCGGCGAGATCCGATTGAATAAAGAGGATATCAATTTGACCAGGTTCCTCTCCGGGTTGACCGAGCAAATGAAGATCCTGGCTCAACCCAAGAACATCCGGATCGAAACCTCGAATCACCATACCGAAGGCGTCGCGGAAGGCGTGGAAGAGATTCATGTTCTCGGAGATTCCCTTCGAATGAGGGAACTCTTTATCAATTTGATTGATAACGGGATAAAATATACCGAAGAAGGCGGAAGCATCCTGATCACTTTAACAAAAGAGACGGGGGACTTTTTAAGCCCCCTGATTCCTCCTGAAAAAAGAATAAGAGAATTCGCTAAAGTTATCGTTGCAGACACGGGCATAGGAATTGCTCAAGAGGACCAGGAGAGAATTTTTAATCGATTTTTTAGAGTGGACAAAGCCCGTTCCAGGGAACAGGGAGGAAGCGGCCTTGGGCTCAGTATCTGCAAGTGGATTGTCGAAGCTCATCGTGGTGAGATCGCCGTTCAAAGCGAACCTGGGAAAGGGAGCTCTTTTATAGTAAAATTACCCCTCCATTCCCCTCAAGGGTAGGATCTGGACAATTTTTAACCAATGGAACCTCTTTTTTCATATCCTCTTGAAGATTAAAAGGTAAAGAATTAAAAATATTCTAATCATTTCAGACAATTAAAAAATTGTCAAAAATTGGCACTCATCTTGCTTATATTACCTTCGGATTTGACATGATTTCGTCAGGTTTAATATGTCAAGTCATTATAATAGGCCATTAGGGAATCGATATCGACAAAAGATTGCCGATGATTTGGGAAAACCAAATGGGAGTCGAAGGCCCTGCCGCAGGAGCCTGCGTATCGGCCTCCAATGTAATACCGACCCTGAAACGCAACTGAAGGTTGCGGCTGCCAGGAAATAACTGCCGGAATGGGCCACCTCTTCCGGGCGGAGTCCCGGACGAGGCGTAGTTTCTTACAGGGGAATAAAAATTGTCAGAACGATTAGGCGATCTGCTCATTAAAAGAAATTTTATTACCTCAGAGCAACTGAAAAAGGCACAGGACGAGCAGAAACTGAAGGGCGGACGTTTAGAGTCGAACCTGGTAAGATTGGGCTATATAAAAGAGGATGAACTTCTCTCTTTCTTGAGCGCCCAGTACCGGGTTCCCTCCGTCAAGCTTTCGAAAATTGAAATCAACCCCAACGTCATTAAATTAATTCCATCGAGCATCTCAAAAAAATATTTCATCATCCCCATTAGCCGCGTGGGCCCTAAGTTGACACTGGCCATGGCCGACCCCAGCAATATTTACGTCATCGATGAGATCAAATTTATGACAAGCTTCAATGTCGAGGCGGTGGTGGCCTCGGAGGCAGAAATCATCGATGCCATAAAGAAATATTACGGCAGTGGGGGCAGTGTGGCTGGGTTGGGGACAACAAATTTCCAGGCCCTCGACTACTCCCTGGACGAAGATAAAGTCTCGGAATCTGATTTCGACCTCATCGACAGCAGCCTGGTCGATGTTGATGAATTTGACAAGTTGGTCCATGGCGCAGTCGATAATATTGAGGTCGTTGAAAACCAGGTCATGGATGAAACCGATGAGATCGGAGGCCCGATCATCAAGATCGTCAACGGGGTTCTCATCAAGGCGATCAAATTGGGAGCCAGCGATATCCATTTTGAGCCATACGAAAAGAGTTTTCGAGTCAGATACAGGGTGGACGGTGTCATGAGACGTGAGATGACGCTCCCCGTCCAGATCAAGAATGCGATCGTCTCTCGTTTAAAAATCATGTCAAAGCTCGATATCGCTGAAAGACGCCTTCCCCAGGACGGGAGGATCAAGCTGCGCTTCGGCAAAGGCCGGGAGATGGACTTCCGGGTCTCTACCGTCCCTGTCCTTTTCGGAGAGAAAGTGGTCCTTCGTCTCCTCGACAAATCGTCTTTGCAACTGGACATGGTCAAACTCGGGTTTGAAGAATCGTCCCTTGAAGATTTCAAAAATGCCCTTCGAAAACCGGTTGGGATGATTCTGGTCACAGGGCCGACGGGAAGTGGAAAAACAACAACCCTTTACTCCGCGCTATCCGAATTGAATAAAGAGACGGAGAATATCACCACCGCCGAAGACCCCGTGGAATATAATTTTATGGGAATCAATCAGGTCCAGATGCATGAGGAGATCGGACTCACGTTTGCCTCTTCACTCCGAGCTTTTCTCCGACAGGACCCGGACATCATCATGGTGGGCGAGATCCGGGATTTTGAGACCGCCCAGATCGGGGTTCAGGCCGCCCTCACCGGGCACCTTGTCCTGAGCACCGTCCATACCAACGATGCGCCCGGGACCGTGACCCGATTGATCGATATGGGAATTGAACCCTTTTTGATCTCATCGGCTGTCATCCTCATCCTGGCTCAGAGGTTGATCCGGAAGATTTGTATGGAATGCCGGGAGCCGATCAAGGTCCATCCCCAGCTCCTGATCGACCTGGGCGTCCCCCCGGATGAGGCGAAGACCTTTCCGGTTTACAAGGGCAAAGGATGTCCGATCTGCAATAATACAGGCTATAAAGGACGGGTCGGTCTCTATGAGGTGATGGCCATTAAAGAAGAGATCAAAGAACTCATCCTGTCCCGGGCATCGACCTCGGAGGTCAAGAGGGAAGCCATGCGGTTAGGAATGAAGACCCTCAGGCAGAGCGGGGTCATCAAGATTCGGGAAGGATTGACCACGATCGAAGAAGTGCTCAGGTCAACCATGGATGATCGTTGAACCGGAAAAGGAGAAAATGAAATATGATCGAGTTGCAGAAATTACTTGAAACCATGATTGAAAAGAAGGCCTCAGACTTGCATATCACTACTGGCTCTGCTCCTCAATTCAGGATCGATGGAAAGTTGTTGACTCTTGATTCTACGATCCTTGCTGCCCCGGATACAAAACGGCTCTGTTACAGCGTTCTCACAGATGCCCAACGCCATATGTTTGAAGAGGATACGGAACTGGACTTTTCGTTTGGGATCAAAGGCTTGAGCCGGTTCCGGGGAAATATCTATATGCAGCGGGGAGCCGTGGCAGGAGCCTTCCGGGCCATCTCTTTTGACATCCTAAACTTTTCTGAACTGGGAATTCCTCCCATCGTCACTGAGCTGATTAAGAAGCCCAAAGGCCTCGTTCTGGTAACAGGCCCCACCGGAACCGGAAAATCCACCACCCTTGCCGCCATGATCGATAAGATCAATAATGAGCAAAATGCGCATATCATCACGATCGAAGATCCGATCGAGTACCTCCATCGACACAAAAATTGCATCGTGAATCAGAGGGAAGTCCATTCCGATACGAAAAGCTTCGGACATGCCCTCCGCCATGTCCTCCGGCAGGATCCCGATATCATCCTCATCGGTGAGATGAGAGATCTGGAGACAATTCAGGCGGCCCTTCTAACTGCGGAAACAGGTCATCTTACCTTTGCCACACTGCACACGAACTCCTGCGTGGAGACAATCAACCGGATCATCGATGTCTTCCCCCCTCACCAGCAGCAACAGGTCCGGACACAACTCTCCTTTGTTCTCGAAGGGATCTTATCCCAGCAGCTCCTCCCCAAACTGGGAGGAAAAGGCCGGGCCCTGGCCATGGAGGTCATGATCCCGAACCCTGCTATACGGAACCTGATCCGTGAGGACAAGATCCAGCAGCTCTATTCCTCCATGCAGGTCGGTCAGGCCAAGTTCGGGATGCAGACAATGAACCAGGCCCTCCTCTCCCTGGTGGAGCGTCATTTTATCTCCGTGGAAGTCGCTATGGAGAGGAGCCATAATATGGATGAATTTCGTCAGATGTTATCCAACTCAGGCATTCTGGGCGGGAAGAGAGAAAGACAGACCAAGACAACCTGAATTGTAATCCCCCCGTCCTCCCCCTTTACTAAAGGGGGGGACGGGGGGATTTGAAAGGGTGAAATTATGCCAATCTATAAATGGGAAGGAAAGACACTGAAGGGAGCGATCAAGAAGGGCGAGATGGAAGCTCCAGGCGAAGCAGCCATCCGTATCCATCTGAGACAACAGAGCGTCATCCCCACTAAAATCGCTCTTAAAGGAAAAGAGTTCAAAATTGCCCTGCCGTTCGGGAAAAAGGTGAACCAGCGCTCCATCGCCATCTTCACCCGGCAACTGGCGACCATGATCGATGCCGGACTGCCTCTGGTCCAATCGCTGGACATCCTTTCTTCACAGCAGGAGCATAAGCTCTTTAAAAATATTATCCGTGAAATCCGGGAGGACGTGGAAGGAGGATCCACTTTTGCCGGAGCCCTCAAAAAACACCCCGCCACCTTCGATGATCTCTATACGAACCTTGTGGTCGCCGGCGAGGAAGGGGGGATTCTCGACAATATCCTGACCCGTCTGGCGAACTATATCGAAAAGGCGGAGGCCCTTAAAAAGAAGGTCAAATCCGCCATGATCTATCCCGCCATCATTGTGTCGGTGGCCATCCTCGTCGTATTGATCCTGATGATCTTCGTCATCCCTGTCTTTGAGACGATGTTTAAATCGGCCGGCCAGTCCCTTCCGCTCCCCACCCTCATCGTCCTCACCATGAGCAAAATGATCAAAAAATATATCGCCGTCATTATCCCGGCGGTCATCCTCCTCTTCTATCTTTTTAAGAAGTTTTATAAGACGGAGGCGGGAAAGACCCTGGTGGATCGCCTCCTGCTGAAATTGCCCGTCTTTGGAATGCTCCTTAAAAAAGTCGCTGTGGCCCGATTTGCCCGGACTCTGGGAACACTGGTGAGCAGCGGAGTTCCCATCCTGGACGGGCTCCTTATTGTCTCGAAGACGGCTGGAAACCGGACCATTGAGACCGCGATTCTCAATGCAAGAGCCAGCATCCGGGAGGGTGAAACCATCGCAGAGCCTCTGGGCAGGAGCGAGATCTTTCCCCCGATGGTCATCCAGATGATCTCTGTTGGAGAATCCACAGGCGCATTGGACTCCATGCTTACAAAAATTGCGGACTTTTACGATGATGAGGTTGATGTGGCCGTAAGCAATCTCACCTCCCTCCTCGAACCTTTTTTAATGGTCTTTCTGGGAGTCGTGATCGGAGGGGTCGTGATTGCAATGTATCTGCCGATCTTTCAGATGGCATCGGCTGTGCAATAACCTTTGAAGCTCTCCGGCCACAGGCCGGGGCTTCCCGGTAATGTAATATCATTATATTGTGCCCCTTGACCCCGCGCACAGCGTGGGGCTTGCGGGGCACGTTCCGGTCACCTCCGGGCCGTATCGGAGGATGGAATCCTATGAACTCGAATCTGATTTTTTCTCCCGACACCCAGCAAAAAATGCTCAAAAATGTGAAGGGATTGATGCTCTGGCGGGTCATCATCCTTACCCTGCTGCTGGCTATTGCCTATATCTTCCAGCTTTCCGAAAAGAAGTACTTCTTCATCTCCATGACCAACCAGTTCTATTATTTTATCAGCCTCTTCTATCTGGTCACCATCACTTATGCCTTTCTGCTCAATCGGGTCAAAGACCTCCGCCGATTCACCTTTGTCCAGATGGTAATCGATCACCTCTTCATCGCCGGACTCGTCTATTATACCGGCGGGAAGGAAAGCTTCTTTCCGATCGCTTATATCTTCTCGATCATCGGCAGCAGTATCCTCTTCTATCAAAGGGGAGCTTTCTACTCGGCCTCCCTCTCCACCTTTCTCTACGGCCTGATCCTGTTTCTGCAACTCTATGGGTGGATCCGTCCCCCCGGGCAGATCGTCACGCCCGAACCCGGCCAGGTTTTTTACTCCCTGGTCACTTATTTAGCCGCCTATTATATCGTCGCCTTCCTGAGCAGCACGATCTCCGAGGAATTGAAAAAGAAGAAGGGCGAACTTATCCAGAAACAGGTCGATTATGATCAACTCGAAGCCTTCAACCGGAATATCATCCAGAGCCTGGACAGTGGACTGCTCACCATCGATCTCCATGGCAAGATCAATTTCCTCAACCGGACCGCAGAAAAGATCCTGAACCGGAGGGAGGAGGCATTGAAGGATGTCTTCATCGATCATCTCTTCCCCGAGATTGGCGGGGTCCTTGAGGAACTGAAAAAAAAAGCTCCATACTTTTTTCCGGATTACCAGCGTTCGGAAACCCTTCTCTGCGATGAGAATGGGAGAAAGACCTATCTCGGGTTCTCCATCTCGCCTCTGACCGACCCCTCTGGATCATTGATCGGACACACTCTCATTTTTCAGGACATCACCCGTTTCAAGGAAATGGAAGAGCAGATGAAACGATTCGATCGGATGGCAGCCATCGGTTCCCTGGCCGCAGGGATGGCCCACGAGATCAGAAATCCCCTCGCCTCATTAAGCGGATCGATTCAGATGTTGAAATCGGAGCTCTCTCTCGATCAGGAACAAGAGCATCTGATGGAAATCACCCTCCGAGAGTCGGAGAGGCTCAATGCATTGATCACTGACTTCCTCCTCTTTGCCCATCCTCCCCAGACTCATCGATCTGCCTGGGAGATTGGGAAGATTCTTGACGAAACGGTCGAACTCTTCATTCACTCTCCTGCCTTTCATGAGGGGCTCCAGATGACCCGCCCCCATCTAAACGGGGGAATTCAGGCGCTCGTGGACCCGGACCAGATGAGACAGGTCTTCTGGAATCTTCTGATCAATGCCGCCCAGGCCATCTCAGAGGGGGGTGACATTCGGGTTGATATCGAAAAGGTAAATAAGGCGTTTGGGGGAAGTCTTCCATTCTATTCGTCGGAGAAAGGGAAAGATTGGGTGAAGATTGTGATTGCTGATTCCGGAAATGGAATTGCCCCGAATGAAAAGGAGAAGATCTTCGAACCGTTCTACACAACCAAGGAAGGAGGGACAGGGTTGGGCCTCTCGATCGTCCATAGAATTATTGAAAACCATAACGGGGTGATCAAGGTGGAGAGTGATGTCGGCAAAGGAGCCGCCTTCATTGTCTTTCTCCCTGCCGGATCAGGGATCAGCCAAAACCGGTGAGAACCGAGGAAAAAGAGAATGTTAAAGGATAAGATTCTTGTCGCGGATGATGAAAAAAGCATGAGGGAGTTTCTGGACATCATGCTAAGAAAGGAGGGCTATAAGGTCACGCTCGCCTCTAACGGAGAAGAGGTGATGAAACTGATTGAGAAAGATATCTTTGACCTGGCCCTTGTGGACATCCGCATGCCCAAACAGGATGGCATCTCCGTCCTGAAAAGAATCAAAATAGTTTCGCCCGAAACGATTGTGATTGTGATCACGGCCTATGCCTCTGCCGACACCGCCATTAAAGCGATGAAGGAAGGGGCTTATGATTATATTACAAAACCTTTTAAGATCGAAGAGATCAAGCTGATCATCCATAACGCTCTTGAGAAGAAACATCTCCAGAATGAGAACCTCCTGCTTAAACAGGTGGTCAGAGACCGGTACCATTTCGAAAATATCATCGGGCAGAGCTCCAAGATGCTCGAACTCTATGACCTCCTGGAGAAAGTCGCTCCCACCAAAACAAATATCCTGGTCGCCGGGGAAAGCGGAACCGGCAAGGAACTGGTGGCTAAAGCGATCCACTATAACAGCCCGCGCAAGGATAAACCTTTCGTCACTTTAAACTGTGGGGCCATCCCTGAAACTTTGATCGAAAGCGAACTCTTTGGCCACATGAAGGGAGCCTTTACCGATGCCATTATGACCAAGAAGGGTTTGTTCGAGGTGGCGGATGAGGGAACCATCTTCCTGGATGAAATCAGCGAACTCCCTTTCATGATGCAGGTCAAATTGCTTCGTGTCTTGCAGGACAGGGAGTTCAAACGGGTGGGGGGAACGGAGGACATCCGGGTCGATGTCCGGATCATTTCCGCGACCAATAAAGACCTTGAAAAAGCCGTCCGTGAAAAACAGTTCCGGGAGGATCTCTTTTACCGACTCAACGTCATCCAGATCAAAATTCCTCCCCTGCGAGAGCGAAAGGAAGATATCCCTTCCCTGGCCGGGCATTTTTTAAAGAGATATTCGGAAGAACTTGGAAAACAGATCTCCCAGGTTTCTCCTGAAGCCCTCCGGATCCTCCTCCAATATGACTATCCCGGCAATGTGAGGGAGCTTCAGAATATTATCGAGAGAGCCGTGGCCCTTGAAACCTCCGGGGAGCTGACGCCGCACAATCTCAGCTCCTATCTCGAGGAACAGCTTCCCCTCAAGAGAGTGGACCTCAATCTCGATATCCCGAGTGAAGGGATAGACCTTGAGAAGATCGTGGAAGATATCGAGAGGACCCTCCTGCTCAAGGCTCTCGACAGGACAAAGGGGATTAAAAAGAAGGCCGCTGAATTGTTGCATATTAATTTCCGGTCCATGCGTTACCGGCTCGAAAAATACGGATTGAATCATACCGACGAGTCATAGCCCGCTTCAGGAAGCATCTCCAATTTCGTAATGACAGAATGAACTCCAGAGGGGCAGGCGGACCAGACTCCGAAATCTTTAGGATTGCGGATCATTGGACGTTTAAGGGAAACTTTTGTAGTCAATGAAAATGAGGTTTTTTATTGGTCTTGGAGCGTCTGGAGCCAATCCTTAAGCGGTGCCGCCCTGCCTTCGCCGAAGCGGCTTCGCGCAGGCAGGCCTAAATCTTTCTCCGCTGGCCCGCCTGCCCCTCTGGATTTGGCATTCCCATGTATTTTCTATCACGAAAAAAAAGAGTCTCGTCCCGCCTCAATTCCGCTTAAACTGTCTGTTCATCTCATCAAGAGGAAGAAGAAAGAAAATGGGACGCCCGTGCGGACAGGTGGTCGAAGGGTTGAAAGGATAGAGACTCCCGATCAACGCTTCTATCTCTTCTCTCCTCAATGAGAAATGGGCCCGGACCGCTGAATGGCAAGCCAGGGAGATGAGAAGGGTATGAAGGGGCGCCGTTCCCTCCCCTCCCCTCTTTAAGAAAGAGAGTTCCTCCAGCATCTGCTTCACCCTCTCCCCGACCTCCTTCTGTTCGACAAAAGAAGGAATGGATCGAATGGCAAAAAGCCTTTCCCCCACAGACTCCATTTCCAAACCGATCGCCTCAAAGGCCTCTTGCGCCGAATCGAATATGAGTGATTCCTCAAGTGACAATTCTATCAAAATGGGCAGAAGTAATTTCTCTGTGACCAGAGAACGTTCCTCAAATTGCTTTTTCAATTTCTCATACAGAACCCTTTCGTGGGCGGCATGCTGATCAACAAAGATAAGGGTCCCCTCTGTTTCGCAAAGAATATAGGTCCCCCAGAGTTGACCTACAATTCGATAAGGGCCGCTCTTCTCCTTTTCCCATCGAGGCCCTTCCCCTTCTCCCACCATCGGAACGAGGATCTCTTCTCCCTCGACCCCGGGATAGGGTCTCCATAAATTCTGAAAGGAGAGAGAGGCCTGAGGTCCGTTTTGCCTGGCGACCTCCTTTATTCGCTCCGGAGAAACCCATTTCGCATGCTGGGGGACTTCTCCCAGCACTCTCCGAACGGAAGACAGGACAGCCTGATAGACTCTTTCCGGTTCCTTAAATTTCACCTCTGCTTTGGTCGGATGGACATTCACATCGACAGAAGAAGGCGGAAGGCGGATGAATAGAATGGAAACGGGATATTTATCGGCAGGGAGGATATGCCGGTAGGCCTCCAGCAGGGCCTTGTAGATGATTCGATCCTTCACATACCTGCGGTTGATATAGATGGAGATCCCATCCCCATTTCCCTTTGAAAAGGGAGGAAGGCTTGTAAAACCGTCTATCTGGATTTCACCCTCTTCAAACCGAAGGGGCTCGAGATGGTCGGAAATCTCCCTACCGGCGACCGCTTCAGCCCGGACCAGAGAAGACTCCGTTTTCAACAATTCATGAAGCCTGCGGCCCTCATGGATGAACCTGAACGTAATGGCGGGATGGGCAAGGCTCACCCTTAGAAAATGATGGAGGGCATATCGAAGCTCCGTGCGAATGGATCTTAAAAATTTTCTACGCACCGGAAGGTTGTAGAAAAGCTGATGGACTTCCACCTCCGTCCCCACGGGACATCCTGTCTCTGAAATATCTTTGATCTCGCCTCCTTCGGAGACGACTTTTGTCCCGCTGATCGAATTCGATGGCCGGGTCCTGAGAACCATCTGCGAGACGGAGGCAATGCTGGGCAATGCCTCTCCTCTGAATCCGAGTGTCTCGACGGCATAAAGGTCTTCGGCCTTCCGGATCTTGCTGGTGGCGAATCGCCGGAGGGCAAGGGGAACGTCTCCGGGATCCATCCCCTCCCCATTATCGGCCACGCGGATGAGCTGGAGTCCGCCCGATTTAAGTTCCACCACGATTTCAGAAGCCCCGGCGTCGATGGCATTTTCCATCAACTCTTTGACCACTGAGGCCGGCCTTTCGACAACCTCTCCAGCCGCGATCTTCTGGGCAACGGCCTCCGGCAAAACTTGGATTTTCCCAGCCCCCATCTTTTTAACTTTCCACCCTCCACCCTCTACTTTCCGCTCTCCTCGAGAAAGGTTCCCATCCTTCTGAATTTCTCATATCGTGTCCCTAAAAGGGAATCCATGTCCATCTTTTTCAACCCCTCCAGATGGTTTTCCAATGTCCCTTTTAACCGGTTTGCCGTCTCCCCGGGGTCCCGGTGCGCTCCACCCAACGGTTCTTGAATCACCTCATCGATCACTCCCAATCGAAAGAGATCGGGCGCGGTCAATTTGAGGGAATCCGCAGCCATAGCCTTGCCCTTCTCGCCGTCTTTCCAGAGGATCGCCGCACATCCCTCCGGAGAGATCACGGAATAGATCGAATACTCCAGCATCAATATCCGGTCCCCGACACCGATGGCCAGGGCGCCCCCGCTCCCTCCTTCTCCGATGACAAGGGTTAGGATCGGCGTCCGGAGCATCGCCATCATTTTGAGATTCCGGGCAATCGCTTCGGCCTGCCCCCTCTCCTCGGCCCCCACTCCCGGAAAGGCGCCCGGTGTATCGATCATGGTGATGATCGGCTTTTGAAACACCTCTGCCATCTTCATCAGCCTTAAGGCCTTCCGGTATCCTTCGGGATGCGGCATCCCAAAGTTCCGGTTTGCCATTTCCCTCATGTCGGTTCCCTTTTGGTGAGCCACGACGATGACCGGCGTTTCATTAAACCTCGCCACTCCCCCGACGATGGCCGGATCATCCCCGTAATACCGGTCTCCGTGCAGTTCAATAAAATCTTTGAAGATCGCCTGAAGATAATAGGAGGCTTTGGGCCGGTCGATATGCCGGGCCAGCTGTGTAATTTGCCAGCCCGTCAGATTCGTGAAGACTTCCTTCCGCAACCGGTGAAGCTTTTCCTCCAGATTCTTGATCTGCTCGTCGATATGGAGATGTCTCCCTTTTGAAAATCTCTTCAGATGTTCGATCTCGTTTTCCAGTTCGACGAGCGGTTTTTCAAAATCGAGATAATGCTTGCCCATCTTCTACCCCCATTCAAAAGAGACGCGTGGAGAGGAAAATAGCGTTTTGACCCGATCTTGAAAAACCGGAGAGGGATCGACCCGGTACTCATCGGAGAAGGCGATCACGGTTTCCCGTTGTTCTCCATTGGTGATATGGAGGAAGACCCGGCAGGATCCCTGATGGGCAAGAATCGTCTCTTTCAATTGGGCGAGACCTGTGGGCGTTAAAGAGGAGTGAGGGATCTTTAAATGAAAGGACCGGAGGGGGGAGGATGACAATCCGGCAAGGGATCGAACCTCCGTCGCTTTGATCTTGATGCGGTCCTCGGAGAGATCGAGGCTCCCGCGGACCAGAAGAGGATCTCCTCCTCTGAGACAATTTGAAGCGCTTTTAAATACTTCCGGGAAAAGGATGACCTCTACAAATCCCTTCATATCCTCAAGGCTTAAAAAAGCCATCCGGTCCCCTTTTTTGGTGACGATTTCCTTCAAGCTACTGACCAGGCCGCAGATCTTCACCTCCTGACCATTCTGCAACCGGGGCAGAGTGGAGGTATCTTCTTCCGTATGCCTTTTGATCGCCTCCTGGTAAGCGGACAGGGGATGCCGGGAGATGTAGAATCCGATTGTCTCTTTTTCAAAAAGAATCAACTGGCTTTCGGGATATTCATCGATCTCAGGATAGAACCCCTCTCTCTCCCCCGGAGAACCTTCCCACATGCTCATCTGGGTTGCATCCCTCTTCCGCTGAGCTCCCTGCGAACGCTCGAGGATCTCCTCCAGAACGATCAGCATCTGGGAACGATGGGCTCCCGAGAAGTCGAAGGCGCCGCATTTGATCAGACTTTCGATCACCCGGCGATTCACCTTTCTCAGATCGACCCTCTGGCAGAAATCGTAAAGGGATTGGAATCTCCCCTTCTCCTCTTTCTCTTTCAGGAGAGCCTCAATGGCGGCATCCCCCACATTCTTGACCGCAGCCAGTCCGAATCGAATCTGTTTTCCCACCACGGTAAAATTCCTGTGACTCTCATTGATATCCGGAGGTAGGATGGAGATGGACATCTCGCGACACTCTGCGATATACCTCATGATCTTATCGGCGTTCTGCACCTCGCTGGTCAGCAAGGCGGCCATAAATTCGATCGGATAGCGGGTTTTCAAATAGGCGGTCTGGTAGGCGATGAGGGCGTAAGCGGCGCTGTGTGATTTATTGAAGCCGTAACGGCCAAAGGTCTCCATCTGCTCAAAAATCTTCTCGGCCTTCCTGGGAGCGATCCGGTTCTTTTTCGATCCCTCCAGAAACCTCTTCTTCTGCTTCTCCATCTCTGCGGGGTCTTTCTTGGCCATGGCCCTTCGCAGGTTATCCGCATCTTCGAGCGTAAAACTGGCAAGGCTGCTCGCAATGCGCATCACCTGCTCCTGATAGACGATGACCCCGTAAGTGTCCATCAGAATTCCTTCGAGAGCCGGGATTTCGTAAGAGATGGCCACTTTCCCGTGCCTCCGCTTGACAAACTCTTCCACCATCCCGCTGTCAAGAGGACCCGGCCGGTAGAGGGCGACCAGGGCGATAATGTCCTTGAAACTCTCGGGTTTCAGTTTGGTCAAAAGATCCCTCATCCCGGAGCTCTCCAGCTGGAAGATGCCGAGATTGGAGCCGGCCCCAAGGGATGTAAACACTTCAGGGTCATTGAGGGGAATCTCCGAGAGTTCAATCCTTATCCCCCGGTTCTTTTCAATGAGTTCAATGGCATGGTTCAGCATGGTCAGGGTCTTGAGTCCTAAAAAGTCGAATTTGACCAACCCGATCGCCTCCACCTCTTTCATCGCATACTGGGTGACCACTTCCCCATCCTGGCCGCGATAGAGGGGGAGGTAGTCCATCAAGGGCCGATTCGAGATGACGACTCCTGCCGCATGGGTAGAGGCATGACGGGTCAGCCCTTCGAGTGATCTCGCAATCTTAAAGAGGGAAGCGATTTTTGAATCCTTCTGGATCATCTCTTTCAATTGAGGTTCTTTTTCAAGAGCCTCTTCGAGACTGATATTGGGGGTGCCGGGGATGAGTTTAGCGATCCGGTCCACTTCGGCATAGGGTATTCCCATGACCCGTCCCACATCCCGCAGCACGGCCCTTGCCTGCATCTTGCCAAAGGTGATGATCTGGGCGACATTCTCCTTTCCATACTTTTCCATCACATACTGGATCACCTCATCCCTTCCCTCCATGCAAAAATCGACGTCCACATCCGGCATACTGCTCTTACGGCCCGGATTCAAAAACCTTTCAAAGATGAGGTCATATTCGATGGGATCCAGATCCGTAATATTGAGCGCATAGGCGGCCAGGCTTCCGGCCACCGAGCCTCTTCCCGGGCCAACCGGAATTCCTTTCTGTTTGGCATAATGGATGAAATCAGCCACAATTAAAAAATATCCGGGATATCCCATGGATTTGATGATCTTCAGTTCTTCTTCCAGACGACTGCGGTATCGCGAGGCCCGCTCATGAAAATCCTCCGCATTTTCGTAAGGGTGAAGCTTTTTCTCCAGTCCTTCCCGTGCAAGCCTTTCGAGATGGCTGTCCAGCGATTCTCCGGAGGGGATGGTGATCCGCGGAATATGCTTTTCGTCAAACTTCAATTCCAGGTTGCATTCCTCCGCGATCTCCATCGTGTGAGCGATGGCCTCGGGAGTATCCCTGAAGAGGTCCATCATCTCCTGGGGGGATCTGAAATAGAATTCATCCGAAGAAAATCTCATGCGTTCGCTATCGTTGAGCGTCTTACCGGTCTGGATGCATAGAAGAACCTCATGGGCCCGGGCATCTTCGCGTTGGAGGTAATGGCAATCATTCGTGGCTACCACAGGCAGGAAGAGCTCCCGACTGATCTCAAGAAGCCGTTCATTGACCAGGGCCTGGTTTTCAACTCCATTTTTCTGGAGTTCGATAAAAAACCGTCGGCCCTCGAAGATCTTGCGATATTCCTCTGCGGTCTGGAGGGCTTTCTTCATCTCCCCCCGGCCCGCCAGGATGGCAATCTCTCCTTTGAGGCATCCGCTGAGGCAAATCAAACCCTCGTGATATTTGCTCAGAAGTTCCTTATCGACCCTCGGCTTATAATAGAATCCTTCGAGATGAGCGAGACTGATCAGTTTAATGAGGTTAAAATAGCCTGTCCGATTTTTGACCAGAAGGGTGAGATGAAAGGCTCCCCCCCCCCGTTCCGCCGCCGTTTTCTTCTCAAGCCGGCTTCGGGGAGCCACATAAAGTTCACATCCCAGGATGGGCTTGATCCCGTGTTTGATGGCGCTCTGATAGAATTCGATGGCCCCGAACATATTCCCGTGATCGGTTATCGCCACGGTATCCATCCGGTGCTTTTTCGCTAAATTGAACACCTCTTCAAACCGGATGGCGCCATCCAGCAGGCTGTACTGGCTATGAAGATGGAGGTGGACAAACTCGTTGTGGGCCATTGGGATTAACCGACGGAATAATGGGTTGAGGAGAATTGACACATTCCTTGGAATAAATTCGCATTGACTATGCTATCCATATTTTACCCACTACTCCAACATCCCATCACTTCTGATCATTGCTTGAGTCCAAAGTATTATAACACACGATCAACGGTGTCCGCTCCGACGTTCGCCGGAGAGAATTAGGCACAATTCATTATCCCTTCTTTGTTTTTTCCCCGGTATGACAATATTCCAATATTCCATTATTCCAGTTCTTTTTAGATTATTCCCATTCGATGGTGCTGGGCGGTTTGGAGCTGACATCATACACCACCCGGTTCACTTTCTTCACCTCATTGATGATGCGGTTGGCCATCTGCTCCAGGATCCGATAGGGCAGTTTCACCCAATCAGCGGTCATGCCATCCTGGCTTTCCACAATCCGTAAAGCGACTACGTTTTCGTAGGTCCGCAAGTCACCCATCACGCCCACGGTTTTGATGGGAAGCAGGACCGCAAAGCATTGCCAGACCCGATCCAGGAGATCGTGCTTCCCCATCTCTTCCATGACGATTTCATCCGCATCCCTCAGAATCTCCAGTCTTTCACGATTGACCTCTCCGATGATTCGAATGGCAAGGCCCGGCCCTGGGAAGGGCTGACGTTTGATGACCTCCGAGGGGAGGCCCAGCTCCCTACCCAGGGCTCTCACCTCATCCTTAAACAATTCTCGAAGAGGTTCCACCAGCTTCAATCTCATTTTCTCCGGCAATCCCCCCACATTATGGTGGCTTTTGATCGTGGCCGATGGACCTTTCCACGAAACGCTCTCAATCACATCCGGGTAGAGCGTACCCTGGGCCAGATAGCGCACTCCGCCGATCTTCCTCGCCTCCTTCTCAAAAACGCTAATAAACTCCCTCCCGATCTTCTTTCTCTTCTCCTCGGGATCGGTCACCCCCTTTAAGCGTTTCAGAAAATGCTCTTCGGCATCCACATAGATGAGGGGAATATTAAAATGGCGGCTGAAGAGGTCGACGACCTGGGAAGCCTCATTTCGTCTCAACAGTCCATTATTCACAAAAATACATTTCAAACGATCGCCGATCACTCGGTGGAGAAGAAGGGCGACCACCGTAGAATCGACCCCTCCGCTCAGACCGCAGATCGCCCTTCCCGAACCGATCCTTTTCTTCAAATCACCTGTCGTCTCTTCCAGAAAAGACCGCATGTCCCAGAGATGTTGACATTGGCAAATATGAAAAAGGAAATTCCGGATGAGATCGATCCCTCTTCGGGTATGGACCACCTCCGGATGAAACTGGAGTCCGTAAATCTTTCTCCGGTGGTCTTCGATGACGGCAAAGGGCGTGTTGCTGGAATGGGCGACCGTATGAAATCCAGGGGGCAGCCTCCGGATATGATCTCCATGGCTCATCCATACCTGAAGGGAGCTTCCCTTTCCTCCGATCCCTTTAAAGAGTCTTCCTCCACGGTCGATGATCAATCGGGCCTTTCCGTACTCCCTCTTCTCCGAATGGATGACCTCCCCTCCCAGCAGGTCACCAATCAATTGCATTCCATAACAGATCCCTAAAATGGGAATTCCCATCCGAAAGAGCTGGGGATCGCAACGGGGGGCTCCTGATTCATAAACGCTGGAAGGCCCTCCCGAGAGAATAATCCCCTTCGGAGAGAGGGCCTGGATGCTCTCCAGAGGGAAATGATAAGGTTGAATCTCGCTATAGATCTGGCATTCCCTCACCCGCCGGGCGATCAACTGGGTATATTGGGAGCCAAAATCGAGTATGAGTATCTTATCGAAGATTGAAGATCTTTCCATTCTTTTCCTTTGGGAGCATGGGATGAGAAAGGGATGTGAAAAACGAAAAAGGTTTGCCTCAATGTTTCAAAATATATTTTCCATCTTTCAACTCATACTGATAAGAGACGCCTTTGTGATAGAAGAGGTCGCTTTTTCGTAGGAGCTGGGCGGTGACCAGCTCATCCAGCCTTTGAGGATACCCCCCTCTTTCCAGATAAAATATTTCCAGGGCGCTCTTGATCCGATCGAGTTGGCCTCGGTGGACGAAAAGGGCGGGCGCCTCGATATTGACCCGTTCGATCTTCAAATCCCAGAAGAGGCGTAAAAAATTGGGCTTAAAGTAGATCAAGAGGAGAAAGATAAAGATCAAGAAGGCGCCGTAATAGACAAAAGCCAGCGCCTCCCTGAAATTGATCATCCTCACCTTCTTGACGAGGCTTGGGGTTCGGACCCCGACCACTTCGATAAAACCCATCTCCATGAGATTGAGCAAGATCTCGCTGGCGTTAAATTTTCCCAGGAGGCTCCGGTCAATCATCTCCTGGACGGTTCGGGTCCCATCAACTAAATTGTGGATCAATTCCTGTTCCGAAGTCAACTTTTCTCTCATCAGCTTCTGGGGAGAGAGGACGCCCCCTGATTTCTCCTCGGTCCCAAAGGGTTTTCGAAAGACGAGGTGGGGAGAAAAGATCTTCTTTTCGATCTCGGACCACTCATCCACCATCCGGAGGATGTTTAACAGGACTTGTTCGGTGCTGAGGGCAAAGGGGATCTTTTTATAACTTTCGACCAATTTGAGATCGAAATTAAAAGTCCCATCCTCCCACCAGAAAAGGTCGTAGATGGTCTCATAGATCTGGGTCGTGATCACTTTCAGGATGTCCTCTTTCGTCAACAATCCGAGTTCGACCAGGATCTCCCCGATATATTTAAGCGTCTCTTTCTGAACCTTCAGCACCCTTTCAAGCTGTTCATCGGTAATCAACTGGGCTTTGACCAGGATCTCTCCGATGAGGTCTTTCTTCCCCCGGTAATTGGAGAAGATGTGGACGATCATTCCGTCGACAAAAAAGATTTCGACCAGATTCTTTCCACGGCGTATCTTCAAGACTCCTGTTTTGAGCTGCTGTCCGATGAGCTGGATGATCTCTGTAATGCTAAAGTCTTTCAGTGTCCCTTGAAGAGCCATCGATTTCTCTCCTTATTTGGGGATCTCGAATTCAGGTTTTTGTCGCCGGACCCGTCGAACATGGAGAATGTAGAACAGGACGAAGAGACCTGCCCAGAAAACGAGGCCCCACCAGGGAAAGGGCGACGGCAGGGTGGATTCCGGGAGAATCCCATTCCAGAAGACAAATCTCAGGATGAAGATGAAGAAGAGGGAGAGAAGCAGGAGGCCCTTAATGGGTTGACCTCTCCAAAGATCGCCGAATCCGGCAAGGAAGTAAGAGAGATATTTCCCTGTAAAATGATCCTGCTTTTGAAATGCGTCGGCCTGGAGAGACTTCTTCTCCGTGATCTTGGGATGGAGCTTCTCCTTCTGGACAAAAAGCCGGTAACAGTTGAAGCAGACGAATTCCTGCGCAGGGGTATCCGAGGTGCTTAAATAGAACCGATGGGTTGCGCTCCCGCACATGGGACACCGTGTTAAGAAACGCTTTGCCCGGCTATATCTCGACATCCCGATGAGAAAGGCTAGGAAGAGAATCGGCGCCAGAAAAGGAAGGGCTGAAGGAATTCCCTCAAACCAGGCTTTAAAGAGGCGGAACAATAATCCCTCTCTTCCGATATACTGGTCCATGAATCTATTCCAGAGCATCTGAACGGTCAGGACTTCATCGATCACCAGCCGGTTCATATTGGAAGAATCGATGGTGGAATAATACCGGACCAGTTCGGGGTCGAGCTGCCTGGCCTTCTGGAACGCCCTGTCTGACTTTCCAGAGAGAAAGGTCTCCTGGGAATAGGCGCGATAGAGGTTGTAGTGATAAGCCCCTTTGCCTGGATTGAGTTCGACTGCCCGTTGATAGTGGTCAATAGCCATCTGGATTTGCTTCTGGGCGAGATAGACATTTCCCAAATTGGAATAGGTCTCACTCGAGTTGGAATTGCGATCGATCGCCTTCCGGTAAAAATCTTCTGCCTGAGAGTAACGTCCCTGCCTCTTCTCAATGAGGCCCAGGGTGAAGAAGACGTCGGGGTCATCGGAACGAGAAAGGGACCAGGCCTTCAATTTCTCCTCCGTTCCCCTGTCCCAGTTTTCGTGGTTTGCCTCATAAATCTCCAGGAGAATATCCGAAGCAGGCCCGTTTAAAAAGGAAGAGGAGGTACGGAGGAAAAAGGGAAGGTAGACTAAAACGATCAGAAAGACGACAACGAATTGCCTCTCCCTGGCCGGCACATAACCCCATAACAGAATGCACCAGAAAAGAATGGCCCACGAGATATCGAGCCGGAGAAAGAAGGGAATGAATAGAATAAAAACCTTCAACCCGTTGACGAAGAGGCTGGAGATTTCCTGGTTTAGATTTCTCCGAATGTCGTAGAAATAGAGAGAAAAATATTTCCAGATGATAACAATCCCGAAAATGATGAAAGCCATCAGGATCGCGTTGGAGAGAACATAGAAAACATGGTAAAAGAGGCGGAGGGACTCAGGAAAATGGTGAAATTTCATCCTGTACCCCTTAAGGATTTCAGGTAAAATCTTGTCGAGTTTAAATGGTGTTTGTTGCCAGTGAGCGCGGGCCAGTTCGAAGTAGGGATGGGGAAGATCGGGCGAGAGTCGACTGGCATAGGTCGCCAGTTCAAGGGCGCGATCTGACTGGCCTGCTTTTCCGGCCTTTTTTGCCTCCCTGATAAGTATAAAAGAAAAAGTGGAAAGATTCCGGATTCCCCTGTCCAATTTCATTTGGTAGATCTGATCCAGCTCCTTCTTGTCAAACGAAAGCGGTTTCCCCTCCGCTATCTTCGATTTGACGACTCCCATCCTTTTGAGATCCAGGGACGGTTCAACCGAAGAGGAGCTCTCTGTCGAAAAGAATTCCTTTGATAAGGGAAGAGTCTCCTTGCGGGCCAGAACGCCCAGATAATAAAGCAGGGAGAGGAGGAGGATGAGGAAGAGCAAGATAGTCTTTTTCAAAGCGCCCCTTTTCCCTTTCTACTCCAGTCGATAATTCGGAGCTTCTTTCGTGATGATGACATCGTGGACATGGCTCTCTTTCAATCCGGAGGAAGTGATCCGGATGAATCTCCCTTTCTGTCGCATCTCCTGAATATCCTTTGCGCCCATATATCCCATGCCGGCCTTAAGCCCGCCAATGAGCTGATGGATGCAGAAAGAGATGGCTCCCCGGAAGGGCACTCTCCCCTCTATCCCCTCGGGAACCAGTTTCGTTTCACTCTCCACATCCGCCTGCATATACCGATCTTTGCTCCCCTCCTTCATCGCCTCCAGGGAACCCATGCCTCGATAAACCTTATAGCTTCGTCCTTGATAGAGAACGATTTCACCAGGGCTTTCTTCCGCGCCGGCGAAGAGATTTCCAATCATGACCGAGTGGGCTCCTGCCGCCAGGGCCTTAGTGACATCTCCGGAGAACTTAATGCCTCCGTCGGCAATGATGGGAACGTCATGCTTCTTCGAGACCTCGGCGACCTCCAGGATTGCGGAGAGCTGGGGAACGCCCACCCCCGCGATGATCCGTGTGGTGCAAATCGAGCCTGGCCCCACTCCGACCTTGACTCCGTCCACCCCGGCCTTGATCAGATCGAGCATCCCCTCTTTCGTTGCAATGTTTCCTCCGATCAGCTGACAATTCGGGAAATTCCTTTTCGTGTCGTGAATTGCCTCCAAGACGTCCTTCGTGTGGCCATGGGCAGTATCGATGACCAGAACATCGAGCCCTGCCTGGACGAGAGCCTCTGTCCTCTGTTCTCTGTCCTTGCCCGGACCGATCGCCGCTCCCACCCGCAGCCGACCATGGGAGTCTTTGCATGAGTTAGGGTATTTTCTCATCTTTTCGATGTCTTTGATCGTGATCAGCCCTTTCAGGTTGTTATGCTCATCAACGACCAGTAATTTCTCGATCCTGTTCTTGTGGAGAATCTCCTTGGCCTGTTCGAGTGTGGTTCCCACCGGGACGGTGATCAGCCGGTCCTTTGTCATCACCGTTGAAATCTTTTCGTCCAGTCTCTTCTCAAACCGCAGGTCCCGGTTGGTGAGAATTCCGACCAGCTTACCTTCTTTAGTGATGGGGACCCCTGAGATTCTATACTTCCTCATGATCTCCAGGGCTTCGTGGATTCTCTGATCGGGGTGCATGGTGATGGGATTGAGAATCATCCCGCTCTCCGATTTCTTCACCTTATCCACTTCCATGGCCTGATCGGAGATGGAGAGATTTCGGTGGATGATGCCAAGGCCTCCTTCCTGCGCCATGGCAATGGCTGTCCTCGCCTCCGTGACCGTGTCCATAGCGGCGCTGACCAGAGGGATGTTCAACCTGATCTCCCGAGTCAATTGCGTGCTGATATCGACCTCTTTTGGCAGGACCTCTGAAAAACTGGGGACCAGCAAGACATCATCGAAGGTGAGATACTCCTTGATATCCGTAGGAAAACTCGTCATTCTCTTTCCTCTTCCCAATTAAAAATTTACTTTACCCTAAATGGAACGGTTTGAATTCCGGGTGATTTAAAACGCAGACTAAAGTCTGCGGCTACAGGTCTTTATTAAAAGAATCTCTCAATATGGGTCTAAAGAAAATAAAATCCCGCTCAACTTAGGTTTGATATATCAGACGAAATCTGGTTTGTCAACCTGTAGCCCTCTTTTGCCCTCCCCATTTTCTATAGATCGTTAGAGACTTGATCCCCGTCTGGTTCCTTTGCCGCTGGATGGATCTCCCACAACTTCTTCTCCAGGGCCTGGAAAAAAATTTCAAGGCTTTCCGGCCGGAGAGCAGAGATCGAAACAGCCCCGTATCTCCTGCAAAGCGTCTCCACCTCTTCCTGATTCAGCCTGTCTTCCTTATTAAAAACAAGGAGCCGGGGGATCCCTTCCAAACCAAGCTCCAGAAGGGTCTTTTCGACTGCGTCCATATGGTCGGTGTATCGCGGACTGCTGACATCGACCAGATGAATCAATAAGTCGGATTCCCTGAGCTCATCGAAGGTGGGGCGGAAGGCTCCCATCAGATCTCTGGGCAGATCCTTAATGAAACCGACCGTATCGCTGATCACCACTTCGTCATGTCCCTTCTTCATCTGGAGAGCATTCCCTATTCTTAATCTCCTTGTTGCGGTGTCAAGCGTGGCAAAGAGTTTATCCTCCGTGCTGAACCGGCTTTTCGTGAGAAGATTAAAAAGGGTTGACTTCCCGGCATTGGTGTATCCGATAATGGAAAGGATTGGAATGCCGGTTCTTTTCCGGAGGGCCCTTCTCTGCTCTCTTCTCTGGCTCAACTGCTCCAGCTCCCTTTCCAGAAGATGAATCCTTTCCCTGACCCTCCGGCGGTCAATCTCAAGCTTCGTTTCACCCGGCCCCCGCCCTCCAATTCCTCCGGTCAGCCTTGAGAGGGCCAAGGTTTTCCTCGCAAGACGCGGAAGCATATATTTCAACTGGGCCAGCTCAACCTGGGTTTTACCATCCCGGGTATGGGCTCTCTGTGCAAAGATATCCAGAATAAGCTGGGTCCGATCGATCACCCGCAATTCCGTCCGGTCGGAGATCGATGCCATCTGACCGGGCGTCAGATTCTGATCGAAGATGATCAGGTCTACCCCTGATTGCATACACTTCACCAGCAGCTCTTTTAACTTCCCCTCTCCGATCAGGGTGGTTTGGGAAATATTCTGAGGTCTCTGGATGATCGTTTCGGCCACCGACACCCCGCTCGATTCCGCCAGATCCCTCAACTCCTCCATGGAGTTCTCTAAAATCTCCCTGCTCTCTCTGCCTACCGACAGGAGAATGGCCTTCTCCTGTAATCCCCTTGTGGAGACGGCTCTCTGGCCCTTTTGAAATTCATCTTCCAGGGACTGAATCCAGTTCAAAAAATCAATATCCAACTGCCTTAATAAAGAAGGAGGACCGATTTCCCATACCCTCTTTTCAGGATTGTCAGGGAGGAGATGAGCGGAGTGAACCACTCCCTGATCCTCCTTGCCATTGGCAGAAAGGGCAACCATCATGTCCAGTCTTAAGAGGGCGAGGTCCGTCAGATCCTCTCCGCTGAGAGGCTCCCCCTGAAGATGCGTGTGGATCATCCGCAGGCCTCTCAACCGCGGGATTCCGGTTCTATACCGTGAGAGATCCGGAATCGTTATTCCCCTCTGATCTCCGACCATGACCATCTCAATCGATCCTCTTCTGCCGACGAGGATGCCGATCTGGCGGCGGATCTCATTGGAAAGGTCGATTAAAAGCCGTGCGACTTCAGGGGTGACAATACTTTGGGGGGGGATCTTTCTCCGGTAGATATAGCCGATCCGCCGGATCTGATTGGGCTTTAAACCAATAGTATTTCCAAAAACCTTGCTAATGTATCCCTCCTTTAAACATTTTAACAAAAAATAATTGAAATTTCCCTCATCTTAACCCTCACATACTGGGGAGGAGATCATCTCAATCCTTCCCGGACCTCCTTTCACTCCTTCCATTAAAACAGTGATATCAAGGAAATGGCGGATGACCCAGAGATTGGTTAATAGATGTTCGGTGATTTGGGTAGTGGTAAACGAGGACCTTCCTCTTATTAAAGCCATGAATGGGACGAGTTGGTCTGCCAGATGGGGGTCGACACAACCGTCAGAAGAAACAAATTCCCTCAAAGAGTGATAGGCTTCGTCCGCCACTTTTTCTGCAGGTTTTCCCTTTCTCCCGAATGATGAAAATCCTGCGACACTCCTCTCAAACTCGGGCTTCAAAAAGAGAAAGGAGCCTGTTCCACGGCTTGGAGGATTATGGAGAATCTCTATCTCGGCATCCACCTTCAGCTCTTCTCTTATCTTCTTTAAGGCATAATCCCTCTGCCTCTCTGTCACATGTTCAGGAAGATTGGAAGAGACAGAAATCCCTTTTATCTTATTTAGCTTCCCCCTTCCAATCAAAGAGATCGGCTTTAGATCAGATGCAGGTTCAATCTCCACATGGGCGACGCCTCCTCCTTTGGGATACCATCCCCACTGCTCAATCTGCCCCTGTACTTTAGCTCCCATGTCTTCGAGCGCTGGAAAGAGAACATCCGTGAGATAATGGAACGGAGGACTCCAATCGACATGGGTCCCTCCCACTAAGGTCAATCTCGATTTCCTCTGGGATAAACAGAGGGGAAGCAGAAGAGCTTGAAGGACCAGGGAAATAGAACCTGCAGTCTCGACTTCAACACGGTAATCCGCCGGAGTAACGCGTTGGGGAATGAATCTGATTTTTTCTGAATGAAATTCTGCGCCTTCCACCTGAGCCCGGGTAATTTCGGCTATGGCCCTTACGGCGCTGAGATGCTGGGCTTGCAGCCCTGGATGTTTTCTGCCCGCCCTGATGTGATGAACCAGGATGGGACGCTTCAAGACTGCAGAAAGGGCGAGGGATGTCCTTAAGATCTGCCCTCCCCCTTCTCCATAAGACCCATCGATTTCAATCAGATGACCCATGATGATTGTCCGGAAAATAGCTTCTTAAAATCCCTCCCCCCCTCCCTTTGCCAAAGGGAGGGATTATCCCCCTTTATTAATTTTTACTGTCAAAGACAGGCAAAGGGAGCTGAGTGGTATTTTCACAGTTTGAAGCCGACGAACCTGTCATCAGTAATTTATATCAAACAGAAGCGCCCTGTCAATTGCTTCCGATTTCAAATAGATTTTGAAATTTTCTTATTTTATGTTAGTTTTGATTTAATTCTGCCGTCGGAGGAAAAAGAATGTCTGAACTGGTTATCCTGGGCTCAGGAACAGGGATTCCCTCCCTGCGGAGGGGTTCTCCGGGCCTGCTTCTAATTTCAAATGATTCTCATGTCTTGATCGACAGCGGTCCCGGAACTTTGAGAAGAATGCTCGAGACCGGAGTGACCTACCGTGATATTGACCTGATCCTCTATACCCACATCCATCCTGATCATACTGCAGATCTCGTCCCGATCCTATTTGCCTGCAAGTATGGAGAACTCCCGCGCGAAAAAAGAATGATCTGCGCAGGCGGGCCTGGTTTCAAACGTTATTTTCAGAAGATTAAGAGATTCTATGGTTCCTGGATCGAACCTCACACCTATCCGCTCACAACGAAAGAGATCTCTTCAAAGCCTTTTTTCTTTAGTGATATCAAAATCTTAACAAAATCGATGGCGCATCTTCCGGAGAGTGTCGGTTATCGAATCGAATGGGAAAACGGTAAGTCGATCGTCATCTCCGGTGATACGGACTACTGTGCAAATATTGTCAGCCTTGCCCTTGAGACAGATCTCCTTGTTCTTGAATCTTCCTTCCCCGACGAAAAAAAAGTGGATGGTCATCTCACCCCCTCATTAGCCGGGAGGATTGCCAGAGAATCTCGCTGTAAGAGACTGCTCCTCACCCACCTCTATCCTATCTGTGAACAATATGACATCTTAAACCAGTGCAGGCAGGCCTATCAGGGAGAGATCATTCTCGGAGAAGACCTCATGAGGGTTAAGATTTAGGGTAAGGTATAATTTGACAATCCATTCTTTTTAGGATATTTTGTACCAAACAAAATAAGGAGATAAAATGTTAAAGGGATACAGAGTATTCATTTTTCTATTCGTCGTACTTCTTTTGGGCTTATCTATAGGCCTCCCGGCATACTCCCAGGAGAAGGCTCCGGTTTATGTCATTGAGGTGGACGGAATCATCAATCCAGCCACAGCGAAATTCATTATCGAATCGATTGACCAGGCCACTGAAAAG
>Ga0154725_1152_pt1 | contig 38763 bp, 41 predicted proteins | sample Rifle2008BG16ft_FD_105733 | JGI IMG/M metagenome (GOLD analysis project Ga0154725, IMG submission 105733) | Deltaproteobacteria bacterium RBG_16_49_23 | reverse complement strand
GCTATTCGATTGTCAGGGAACGGTGTCCACGATGTCGTGGCACATTATTTTGTCCACGATGTCATGGCATTTAACAAATAGCCAATAGCTTATGGCGTATAGCATATGGCTTATAGTTAAGCCGTCATTCGAATTCGCCTTTTGCAATAGGCTATCTGCTATTAGCTGTCAGCAAAATTTATGATCAGCGGATATCTTATTACGATTCTCATCACCATCATCGTCTATGCCATTCTGGCCCATAGCCTCAATATCATCACAGGCCATGCAGGACAGATCTCTCTCGGACATGCGGCCTTCTTCGGCATCGGCGCCTATACGTCGGCCCTGCTCTATACAGGGGCCGGTTTCCCTTTCTGGGTCTCCGTGCCGCTGGCCGCTGCCGTTGCGGGAATCGTCGGAGCGCTTTTTGGGATTCCCTGCCTGCGCGTCCGTGATGATTTCCTTGCCATTACCACGATGGGAATCAATTTTGTGATAGAGGCTGTCTTCCTCTATATTCCTTTCTTTGGCGGAGCCATGGGCATCGGAGGGATCAACCTGCCCAAATGGTTTGGCCGGGAGATGAGCAAAACGGAGTATTTTCTTCTCATTCTCATCGTTTTTGTCCTTCTGCTTCTTCTTGATCGGCGATTGGGCCGTTCATGGATCGGTCTGGCTTGGGCCTCGATCCGCGAGGATGAACAGGCGGCGGAAGCGATGGGCGTGGATGTGGTTCGATTCAAAGTGATGGCCTTTGTCCTCGGAAGTTCTATTGCCGGGCTTGCCGGAGGATTCTATGCTCACTTCCTGACCTTCATCATGCCCCAGAATTTCGGGTTTGGCCAATCGATTGTCATCCTCTGCATGGTTGTATTCGGCGGAATCGGCACGCGCTTGGGCCCCATCCTGGGAGCAGTGATCCTGGGAATTCTGCCGGAAGTCTCCCGCCCCATCATGGAGTATCGCACGCTTGTCTATGGCCTTCTTCTTTTGGCCATGATGCGATTTCAGCCCAGCGGTCTCCTCGGGACCGAATCGATCCTTACGAAGGCATTTAAGCGCATCGCCTATCATTCTTAAGATTTGGAGCATGGGAATATTACTTTTGAAAGTGACCGGCCTGAGCAAAGAGTTCGACGGCCTGCGGGCTCTGGACCAGGTAAGTTTTGCGGCTGAGGAGGGAGAGATCCTGGGAATCATCGGTCCCAATGGGGCCGGCAAAACAACCCTCTTTAACCTCGTCTCAGGCATCTACCCGGCTTCGGGCGGAGAAGTTGCCTTTCAGGGCAAGTCGATTCTTGGTATGAAGCCTCACCAGATCAGCCGGCTGGGAATCGGAAGGACTTTTCAGATCGTCCGGCCCTTTCAGAACCTGGACGTGGAGACGAATGTCCTGGTGGCCTATGGTCATCGTTTCTATCCCGGACTCTGGAATTCCATAGGGCCCTTTCAACGACCTGACATTCTAAGGGAAGTTGGGATGCTCATCGAGGGGACAGGCCTTGAGCCCTACAGGAAACAATTAGCGAAAAATCTTCCTCTCGGCATTAAGAAACGGATCGAAATTGCGCGGGCCCTCGCCCTCAAACCCAGTCTTCTCCTTCTGGATGAACCCTCAGGGGGACTCCGGTTTGAAGAATCCGCACAGCTCATGGACCTCATTCGCAAGGTGAGTGACCAGGGCATCTCCGTTCTTCTCATCGAACACAACATGCAGGTCGTGATGGATCTCTGCAAACGAATCGTTGTGCTCGACCACGGCTCCAAGATTGCGGAGGGTTCTCCTGAAGAGATTCGCTCCAATCCCCAGGTCATCGAGGCCTATCTGGGAAAGGAGGACTAAATGCTCGAAGTGCGCGGGATCGAAGTCTCTTACGGTGAATTCCTGGCGCTGAAAGGGATCAGTTTCACGGTGGATGAGGGGGAACTGGTGACGATCATCGGCGCAAACGGGGCGGGAAAGAGCACGATTCTGCGGACGGTGATGGGGTTGGTGAGATGCAGGAAGGGAGAAATTTTATTTGAGGGAAAGGATATGACTTCAAGCCCGCCGCATCACCGCGCCCAATTGGGTATCAGCCTCGTTCCGGAAGGCCGGAAGATTTTCCCTGACCTCACCGTGGCCGAAAATCTGTTGATGGGGGCTTACACCCAGCAGGACCGAAAGGCGATAGAGTCGGGCATGGAAGAAGCCTTTGGGTTATTTCCTGTTCTGAAAGAAAGAAGGAATCAGGTGGGCAAGACCCTCAGCGGAGGCGAGCAGCAGATGCTGGCGATCGGCAGGGCATTGATGTCCAGACGCCGGCTCATACTGATGGATGAGATTTCTCTTGGATTGATGCCCATTTATGTAGAGGAGACGTTCAAGGTCATCAAGAACCTCCACCGGCAGGGGGTGACCATCTTGCTCGTCGAGCAGAACGCCCGTAAGGCCCTTGCCGTGGCCAACCGTGGTTATGTACTCGAAACCGGGCAGATCGTCCTGAGCGATACCAGCCAGAACCTTTCTGCAGCCCCCCAGGTCAAAAAAGCCTATCTTGGCGGAACCTAAAGAAGGGTACCCTATCCGAGGTGAATCATGGAGAAGAAAAAAGTTAAAGTGAAAGAAAAGGTCGAAACCCTGGCCGGCGTTCAGGTGGGGATCAAAGCCCCCAGAGGATCGAAGATCACCTGCAAGAGCTGGCAGACGGAGGCGGCTTTAAGGATGCTGATGAACAACCTCGACCCGGAGGTGGCAGAGAAGCCGGCAGAGCTGGTTGTCTATGGAGGATCGGGAAAAGCGGCGCGGAACTGGGAAGCTTACCATCTCCTGGTGAAATGCCTGAGAAATTTAGAAAATGATGAGACCTTGCTGGTTCAATCGGGAAAGCCCGTAGGCATTTTCAAAACCCATGAGAATGCTCCACGAGTGTTGATCTCCAATTCGATGCTTGTCCCCAACTGGGCCAACTGGGAGAAGTTCAGGGAGCTCGAGGAGCTGGGACTCACCATGTATGGCCAGATGACTGCAGGAAGCTGGATCTATATCGGAACTCAGGGAATTCTTCAGGGAACTTATGAGACATTTGCCTCTGCCGCAAAAAAATATTTTGGAGGTTCTCTCAGGGGAAGACTCATCCTTTCCGCAGGCCTGGGTGGAATGGGAGGGGCCCAGCCCCTGGCCGCCACCATGAATGATGGCGTCTTCCTTGGCATTGAGGTCGATCCAGCGCGAATTAAAAGACGCCTCGAAACAGGGTACCTCGACGTGATGGTCGATCGCCTGGAGGATGCATTGATCCTGGCCTTAGGGGCGAAGGAGAAAGGAATTTCGAAATCGATTGGTCTTCTGGGAAATGCCGCCGAGATCCACCCGGAGATCGTGAAAAGAGGAATTGTTCCTGATCTGGTCACAGACCAGACTTCTGCCCATGATGCACTGAATGGTTATGTTCCTGCAGGACTGACCCTTGATGAAGCGATTGAGCTCAGGAGGAAGGATCCAAAAGCGTATATTCGTCGTTCAATGGAGTCAATGGCCATCCATGTGCAGGCCATGCTGGAGTTACAGAAGAAGGGATCGATTGTTTTTGACTACGGGAATAACATCCGGGCGCAGGCGTTTCAGGCCGGCGTAAAAGAGGCTTTCAATTACCCCGGATTTGTTCCGGCCTTTATCCGTCCTCTCTTCTGTGAAGGGAAGGGGCCTTTCCGGTGGGCGGCTCTGTCCGGGGAACCCGAAGATATCTATAAGACGGATGAAGCCATTTTAAAGGAGTTTCCCGATGACCTCTCCCTGGCCCGGTGGATCCGGCTGGCAAGGGAGAAGGTAAAATTTCAGGGACTACCGGCAAGAATCTGCTGGCTGGGTTACGGTCAGAGGGCCCGTATCGGAAAGGTTTTTAATGATATGGTGGCCGGAGGGAACCTGAAGGCGCCCATCGTGATTGGAAGGGATCATCTCGATAGCGGTTCGGTCGCTTCCCCTTATCGCGAAACAGAAGGGATGAGGGACGGAAGCGATGCCATTGCCGACTGGCCTATTCTGAATGCCCTTCTCAATGTGGCGGCAGGGGCCACCTGGGTCTCGGTCCATCATGGAGGAGGGGTGGGGATCGGTTATTCCATTCATGCAGGAATGGTCGTGGTCGCTGATGGAACAAAAGATGCCGAGCGCAGGTTACTGAGGGTATTGACCACGGACCCCGGCACAGGCGTCATGCGCCATGCCGATGCCGGTTACGAGGAGGCAATGGACACTGCAAAAGAGAAAGGGATCAAAATCCCGGGTGTAACGATCTATCAGAGGTGATATCCTTTAATAATCCCTTCCCTCCCTTGCGGGGGAAGGTTAGGATGGGGGGAAATGAATAAAATAAAAAGCCAGAGAATTGAGAAAAAATCTAACAGAAGCGGAACGCACCTTATGGAGGTACTTTCGTCTTCGTCAATTTGATGGAAACAAATTTCGTAGACAACAACCCATAGGAAAATATATTGTTGATTTTGTTTGTTTTGAGAAGAAGTTAATAGTGGAAGTAGATGGAGGCCAGCATAATGAACAGGTTATTTATGATTCCGAGCGTAATGAATGGTTAGAAAGGCAGGGATTTCGTATACTGAGGTTCTGGAATAACCAAGTATTGAAAGAAAACGATGCAGTCAAAGAGAGAATAATGGAAGCGTTAAGTTCTTATTCTTATACCCCCCACCTTAATCCTCTCCCACAAGGGGGGAGGAGGGGTTAATGGGGAGCCTTTAACATAGAGAATTTTATGAAGACTATAATTCTTGATGGCAAACATCTTACCCTGGAGCAGGTCCTGGAGGTGGCCGAAGGCAGGGCCGGAGTGAAGATTTCTCCTTCTGTTGAGAAGAAAGTGAAGCGCTCAAGGGAATTTGTGGAGAAGGCCCTTGAGCAGGGCGAGAAGATTTATGGCGTGACCACGGGATTCGGCCTGCTCTCCGATCAGGTCATCGATCGCTCCCAAATCGAAGCCCTTCAGAGGAATCTCATCCGGAGCCATTCCGTCGGCGTGGGACCTAACTTCGATGAAATGACGACTCGTGCAATCTTGCTGCTCCGGGCAAATGTGATCGCCATGGGTTATTCCGGGGTTCGCATGGAGGTGTTGAAGACCCTCATCGAGATGATCCATCGGGGAGTCCATCCGCTCCTTCCGGAACAGGGTTCCGTAGGCGCCAGCGGAGACCTCGCGCCGCTGGCCCATCTCGCATTGGTTTTGATAGGCGAGGGAGAAGCCATCTATCATGGAAAACGAATGTCAGGGAAGAAAGCCATGGAGAAGGCGGGTATTCCGACCCTTACGCTGAAAGCGAAAGAAGGTCTTGCTTTGATTAATGGCACACAGGTCATGACGGCGGTGGGTCTTCTCGCTCTTCTCAGGGCGGAACGGCTCTGCAAAGTGGCGGATATCGTGGGCGCCTGCACTTTAGATGCCCTGAAAGGGAGTTTCAGAGCCTTTGATTTTGACATCGATAAGGTCAGACCTTTCCCGGGATCGTTTGCCGTTTCAAAGAATTTTCAGAAACTGGGTCGGAAGGATGAGATCGCCGAGTCTCATAAATTCTGCCCAAAAGTCCAGGATGCTTACTCCCTGAGATGCATTCCACAGGTCCATGGGGCGGTGAGGGATGCGCTTGCCTTCATCCGCAAGACCCTCGAGATTGAAGTCAATTCTGCCACGGATAATCCTCTCATTTTTGCCGAAAAAGGGAAGATTCTCAATTGCGGGAATTTTCATGGAGAGCCCATTGCCTTTGCCATGGACTTCCTTGGAATAGTGGTCTCTGAATTAGGGGGAATCTCCGAGAGAAGGATTGAGAAGCTGATCAATCCGGCCCTGTCAGGCCTCCCCGCTTTCCTGACCTCCGAGGGAGGGCTCCATTCCGGGCTGATGATGGTCCAGGTCAGCGCCGCGGCTCTGGCTTCCGAGAATAAAGTCCTTGCTCATCCTGCGAGTGTGGATTCCATTCCGACTTCTGCGGATAAGGAAGACCATGTCTCCATGGGAACGATTGCCGCCCGAAAGGCAAGGGATATCGTGAGGAATGTGGAGCACATTTTGGCCATGGAGTTGCTCTGTGCGACACAAGGATTAGAATTCCTCCTTCCCCTGCAACCGGGTAAAGGAATTAAAGAAGCCTATCAAGTTGTCCGGGAAAGTGTCCCACCGATCAGAGGCGATCGCCGGTTCAGTAAGGATATTGAGAAAATCCAGCGCCTGATCGAATCCGGTGAGTTGCTTCGTCAGGTTGAGAAGACGGTGGGAAGGCTGAATTAAGCATACCCGAATAGCTTTGGGATGATCATGGAGATGCCGGGAAAGTAGCTGAAGATCAGGAGAACCCCGATCAAAAGGAGAATGAAAGGCCAGATCGCTTTGGATAACCTTTCAAGAGAAATTTTTGCAATCGTACAGCCCACAAAGAGGCAGACCCCAAGGGGTGGGGTGATCATTCCAATGACCAGGTTGAAGACAAAGATAAACCCGACATGGAGGGGATGAAAGCCCACTCCGGTGAGAATGGGGGCAAGAATAGGAGCAAAGAGGATGATAGCTGCTCCTGTCTCCATGAAACATCCCACAATGAGGAGAATAATATTGACAATAAATAGAAGGACATAAGGATTTGTGGAGATAGAGAGAAAAAGAGTGGAAACCTTCTGAGGCACCTGCTGGGTGGCTAAGAACCAGAGCGTCACATTGGCCGTTCCAATAATAAGCATGATGATCGAAGTGGTGATGGCGCAATTGACAAGAATCTTTGGTATGTCCTTCAGGGTCAGCGTCCTGAATAAGAAAAATCCAAAAACAAAGGCGAAGAAAACGGCAATCGATGCCGCTTCCGTAGCCGTAAAAACACCTGACATGATCCCGCCTAAAATAACAACGGGTAGAATTAAGGCTGCTACCGCCTCGCGGCTTCCTTTAACGATTTGCCGAAAGGTTGCCCTCTTCTCATTTCTCGGATAATTTCTTTTCCGCGCAAAGTAATAGGCCATCGCCATCATGGAGACTCCCATGATCAGACCGGGCAGGCATCCCGCTAAAAAAAGACCGCCAATAGAAACTCCCATGGTCACTCCATAAACGACCATGGTGATACTGGGCGGGATGATGGGACCTGCCGTAGCGGCCGTGGCCAGGATGGCTGTCGAAAATTCTTTATCGTAACCTTCCTTGACCATCGAGGGGATCATCACCGAGCCAAGAGCGGAGGCATCCGCCACGGCTGACCCCGTTACACCGGAGAGGAACATCTCAGCCACCACCAGGGTATGGGCAAGGCCGCCCCGGATATGTCCAACCAGCAGATTAGAAAATTTGATCAGGCGGTCCGTAATGCCTCCCAGGTTCATCAGATCTCCGGCCAGGATGAAGAGGGGAATGGCCATCAGGGCAAACATATCCATTCCATTAAACATCTTCTGGGCAACAATGATGATCGGATATCTTCCTTCAATCAGAACGATGGCGAGAGAGGAGAGTCCCAGGCAGAATGCAATCGGAATCCCGATGATCAACATGAAGGCAAATACAAAGAGCATGATCAAGAGAACCATCTTTTTCCTCTACCTTCTGACCCAATCCTCAATGAGAGAATGAATGGTTTGAAGGGCCATGAAGAACCCTCCCACAGGCACCGAAAGATAAGCATAGGCCATGGAAAAGAGAAGGGCAGGGGAACTCTGATCCCGAACGGCCCAGGTAATTTTTATTCCTCCGATGGTGAGATAGGTGAGAAAGATGAGGATGAACATCTTTGAAAGGATAGAAACCCATCTCCTTGTTCTCGAACTAACCCTGACGAGGAAAAGCTCGACACCGATGTGGAGGCCCTTCTGCAAGGCAAGGCTGCCCCCCAGGAGAGCCGTCCAGATCATCAGATATCTCGCCACTTCTTCAGACCAGGAAAAGGAGAAGGAAAAGACGTAGCGGAGGAAGACCTGGACGATGACGGTCAACGTCATCACAATCATCATGACCACCAGGGTATAATAAACTGTCTTTTCAGAAAGGAGGCTCAATTTTTCTGAAATTTGTCTGAGGTTCTCCATGGGTTCTCTTCTAAAAAAATGGGGAATGGACTTTTTTCATCCATTCCCCATTTCCTTGCGGATGAGCTTTATTCCATTTCGGACGCCTTTGCTGATTTCAGAGCCATATCAATCCATTTTTTATCAACATTCTTTTCCGCAAAGGTCTTTTCCAAAAACTCGATCACAGGTTTCTGGGATTTATCCCTGAACATCTGGAGCTCTTTTTCTGTCGGGGCATAGACCTCCATGCCCTTATCCTGAAGGTTTTTTACCCCGTTGGCCACGAGATAGACATTCTGGCCCCGGGAGATGGTGACCATGATTTTTGCCGTATCCGCAATGATCTTCTGGACATCCGGGGAGAGGGAGGAGAAGAATTTGTCGTTGATCAGGATCGGCAGGATGCTGTAAACATGGCCGTCCAGGGTGAGGTATTTTTGGACCTCATTAAACTTGGCGACCTGGATAACCGAAACCGGGTTTTCCTGACCATCGACCACTCCTTGTTGAAGAGCCATGTAGACTTCCCCCCAGGCAATCGGAGTCGGACTGGCTCCCATGGCTCTTACCATGGCCATGTGGGCAGGGTTTTCCATGGTCCGTATCTTCAACCCCTTCAGATCGTCCGGATTCCGGATGGGCCTCGTTCTGTTGGTGAAATTCCTGAAGCCGTTCTCCCCGATTCCCAGAGCCCTGACGCCTGTCTTTTTCCTCATCTCCTCGAACAGGCTTTTCCCAAAGGAGCTATCGAGGGATCTCCAGGCAACAGCCTCATTGGAATAGAGATAGGGAATGCCGATCGTCATGATCTCGGGTAAAAAACCGGCAATCGGGCCGTCTGCGATCATGCACATTTCGATCGTTCCTAACTTGACGCCCTCGAACTGCTCCCGTTCCCTTCCCAGTTGATTGGATGGATAGATTTCCACTTTCACTTTTCCGGCGGTCTTCTGTTCCACAACCTTTTTGAAGACCGATACGGCCCGGTGAATGTTCTCATCCTCAATCGGCGGCATCCCGTGGGCGAGTTTGATGGTCGTCTGAGCCCATCCATCGGACCCGAAAAAGAGAAGTGTTCCCATGGCAAAAGACAGTAAAAAACATTTTAATAGCGATCTTCTTTTTAACATCTCTTAACCCCTCCTTTTAAATGAATTGGATTGCCTCTGGTTTTGGATTATGAGTTTAACCCCTAATCCCCTGTAAAATTCTCCCATTTTTTAATATTTTCTTTCCCTTTTGTCAAATGTTTTATCCTGTCCTGTGTTATCCTGTCCGCCGGGAAGGGAAGAAGATTGATTCTTGACAACATGGGCTGATCCTTTGATAATGAGTCCACATCATTTGGGAAGAGGAGAAAATCCATTGAAAACAGACCGTTTAGCGAGAAAAGGGATCTTAAAGATCGCCTCCTATATCCCCGGGAGGTCGATCGAGGAGGTCCAGAAAGAGTACGGGGCGAAGAGATGGGTCAAGCTGGCATCGAACGAAAACCTCCTTGGCCCTTCACCCAAAGCTTTGGAAGCCATCCGGAGAGAGCTTCCGAATATCCACTTCTATCCGGAGGGGCCCAGTCCGGTTTTAAGGCAGGCCCTGGCGAAAACCTTTTCCCTGGCCGAGGGAAACATCGTTATTTCGAATGGAGCGGATAACCTCATCCTCATGATTGCCAACGCCTTTGTGGATGAAGGGGATGAGGTGATCATGGCAGATCCTACTTTTCCTGTTTATACCAATGTCACCCAGATCATGGGCGGGAAGCCCATTCGGGTAAGATTGCAGGATTACACCCATGATCTCGACGGCATGTTAAATAGAGTGACCCGGAAGACGAAACTCATCTTCGTCTGTAACCCGAATAACCCGACCGGGACAATCGTCTCCGAGTCATCCTTCAATCAATTTCTCTCCAGATTACCCGGACGGGTCATCGTCATACTGGATGAAGCCTACGGGGATTTTGCTGAAGCTCCCTTTTATCCCAACGGTTTAGATTATGTGAAGGATGGAAAGCAGGTGATTGCGCTCCGGACCTTTTCAAAGGTCTATGGACTGGCGGGCCTGAGGATCGGCTATGCGATCGGAAGGGAAGATCTCATCCATTGCCTCTATCAGGTGAGGGATCCTTTCCCTGTCCACCGGTTGGCGCAGGTCGCTGCTGTTGCTGCGCTAGCCGACACGGATCACATCCTTAAATCGATTCAACTGGTTTACGAAGGGAGAAGGTATCTCTATAAGGAGCTGGAGAAGATGGGAATCCTCTATGTTCCCAGCGAGGCCAATTTCATTTTCATCGATTTCGAGAAGGATGTTGAAGAAGTCTTTCAAGGTCTCCTGAGAGAAGGAATCATCATCCGTCCCGGAAAGACATGGGGTTATCCCACCTGCAGTAGAATTACGATCGGAAGAATGACGGATAACCGGAGATTTATCCGGGCCCTTAAAAAGATCCTGACCAATCGTTAATCCCCCTTTTTCCCCCTTTACAAAAGGGGGAATATTTTCTTCTCCCTTTATGAAAGGGAGGCAGGGAGGGATTTTGATTATGCTTGAAAAAATAGAGATCGACCTTCTCATTAAAAATGCCAAAGAACTTCTAACCCTTTCCTCCTCCTTTAAAGATGAATCAGGACTGGGAATCATACCCAACGGCGCCGTCGCCGTTAAAGAGGGCAGGATCTTCTGGATCGGAAAGACAGGCGAATTACCAAAAGATTTTGTTTTAAGTTCGGAAGGGCAGGTGATCGATGCGAGAGGAAAGGTCGTGATGCCGGGCCTCATCGATTCGCACACCCATCTCATCTTTGCCGGTTCAAGAGAGAATGAATTTGAACAGAGAATTGAAGGTCACACCTACCTGGAGATTGCCGGAAGGGGTGGCGGAATTCTTTCAACCGTTGAAGCAACGAGAAAGGCTTCCTTTGAGGAGCTCCTCTTTCTGGGAAAGCGGAGGCTTGATCGACTGCTCTCAAAGGGTGTTACGACCATTGAGGCCAAAAGCGGTTACGGGCTTTCGCTTGAGGATGAATTAAAAATTCTCCGGGTGATGAAGGCATTGCAGGAAGATCACTCCGTGGATATCGTCCCGACCTTCCTGGGGGCCCACACCATTCCAAAAGAGTTTAAAAATGAGAGAAGAAGATACATGGATCTTCTCACCCAAGAGATGATTCCAGAAGTTGCCGGAGAAGGGCTGGCAGAGTTCTGCGATGTCTTCTGTGAGGAGAAGGCTTTTCATCTCGAAGAGTCGAGAGAAATCCTCGAGACGGGAAAGCGATACGGCCTCAAACCTAAAATCCATGCGGACCAGGTGAGTCCGGGTGGCGGAGCGGAGCTGGCGGCTGAGGTCGGGGCCTATTCTGCGGATCATCTCGAATATATTAGCCGGCAGGGGATAGAGCGGATGGCGGAGCAAGGGGTGACAGCGGTGTTGTTGCCCGGAGCCAGTTTCTTTCTTTCAATGAAGAAATATCCGCCAGCCAGGGAGATGATTGAAAAGGGAGTGGCAGTCGCCCTCTCCACCGATTTGAACCCGGGTTCCTCGATGACCGAATCCCTTCCCCTGATGATGACCATGGGCTGTCTCTTCTTCAGAATGACCCCTAAGGAAGTGATCCAGGCAACAACCACCTATGCGGCCAGGTCCATGGGGCGGGAGAAGGAGATCGGAAGCCTTGATACGGGGAAGAAGGCCGATCTGATCATGCTCGATATTCCGAATTATAGATACCTCCCTTACCATTTTGGCGTGGATCATGTTGAGGTGGTGATTAAAAATGGGGAAATCGTTTATAAAAATCAATGATCAATGGACAATAAGCAATTGACAATTATCAATGATTGCTGGCAACTGGACATTGACCATTGAAAATTGACCATTGAATATTGTCTACTGCCTGCTGTCTGCTGCACTCTGCCGACTGAGAGTAAATATGCGCCTTTTAGAATGTGTTCCCAACATCAGTGAAGGAAGAGATCCGGATAAGATCGCTTCTATTGCCGGAGAGATTAGAAAGCATAAAGAGGTCCGGCTTCTCGACATCTCATCGGATAGGGATCACCACCGGAGTGTCTTCACTTTTGTGGGTGAACCAGAAGAGGTGAAAGAGGCGGCCCTTTCCTTTGCCCTGAAGGCCATTGATCTCATCGATATGAGAGAGCACAAGGGAGAACATCCCCGATTAGGGGCAGTGGATGTCGTGCCCTTTGTTCCCATTCACGGGGTTGAAATGGAGGAGGCTGTAGGGATAGCCAGGGAATTTGGAAAAGAGCTGGGGAAAAGAGGAATCCCCATCTTCTTTTATGAAGAAGCGGCTCTCCGAACGGAGAGGAGGGAACTGCCGGCGATTCGAAAAGGTGAGTATGAAGGACTTCCTGAAAAACTGAAGGATCCTGAATGGAAGCCTGACGAAGGACCAGCCGAATTCAGTCCAAAGTCCGGGGCCACCGTGGCGGGAGCCCGGTTTCCTCTGGTGGCTTACAATGTTAACCTTAAAAGCAAAGATATCACCCTGGCAAAAGAGATTGCCAAAAAGGTGAGATTTAAGGATGGCGGGTTTCCCCATGTCAGGGCGATGGGGGTGGGATTGAAGGAGAAGGGTATGGTTCAGGTTTCGATGAACCTGACCAACTTCCGGGTATCCAATATTCCAAAAGTTTATGAGTTCATCAGGGAAGAGGCGATCCGTAGAGGGATTGAAATCGGAGGGTCCGAGATCGTAGGATTGGTTCCTCTCGCTGTTCTGGAAGGCGTTGTCCAGGATTATTTAAAGTGTCCGGAGTTTTCAACGCATCAGGTCATCGAGCAGCGGATCTTAGAATTCGAATAATCTCCCACCCCAATTCCTTTTCCTTTCCGATACAGCGTTGTCATTCACCGTTCGCCCTGAGGCTCTCGAAGGGTGAATCCAGCGTAGCCCGTAATTCAGGGCAGGACCTATCTACTCATAGACGGGTAGGGGTAACAAGGAGACATAATGGAGATCAAACGTTTTTTAGAAAAATTAGCTTCCGATGATCCCACTCCAGGAGGCGGAAGTGCATCGGCTCTTGCCGGAGCGATGTCTGCAGCCCTCATTGGAATGGTGGCAGGCCTGACTCTGAAGAAAGAGAAATTGAAGCAAAAAGAGATGATGATGATTAAGAAAAGAGGCGAGCTGATGCAGAAAAGGCTTCTTCAGGCAGTTGATGAAGATGCCCGATCTTATCAAGAGGTTTTAAAAGCATTTCGCCTTTCCAAAAAAACTGAGAAGGAAAGGCTTTATCGAAGCAGGATGATTGAGAAGGCTTTCAAGAATGCGACCGTTACTCCTCAATTGGTTTGTCATTTTGCCCTCCACCTCATGGAGGATTCTTATACCCTTATTGTTAAGGGGACGCCAAATGCTTTGAGTGATGCAGGAGTGGGAGCTTTTCTTGCGGATACCGCCTTGAAAGGCGGATTGATGAATATTCAAATTAATTTAGGTTCAGTGAAAGATGAGGCCTTCATCAATAAGATGAATGTTCTGACAAGAAATCTGGAAAAGAGAAGACATCGCCTGATGGGAAAAGTTTTGAAATCTCTTGCGAAAACCGGGTAATCCCCTTGAACTCTATCTCATAGCGAAAATTCATCCCTTCTGACTTCCCTTTACCTGTCTAATAACAGGAAAACGATCCTGAAGAGGTATTACCCCTCTTTGGCAAACGGTTCGACGAGACTCACCGTCCTGAGCTTGCCGAAGGAGAGGGGGGAGGGGAGATTTTTTAATGCTGATGTCAATTCAATTCTTGGATTGTTAATATCCAATGAACGAAAAATAAGCAAAGGGGAACGACTTCCCCCGACTTCGTCGAGGGACTCGTTCCTCTTTATTTATAAGTTATCAGTACGAGGCGCTTACTTCTTCGGTGGGACGATGGCCTCTTTGCAGGCCTTGGCAACCCGCATCTTCACCACGGTTTTGGCCGGGATGTTAATCGGCTGTCCTGTTGCGGGATTTCTTCCCACCCGGGCTTTCCGTTTCACCAGAACGAGTTTGCCAATCCCGGGAAGGGTGAAGGCGCCTGCCTTTTTGGTCTCCGCGATGGCTAAGGCTGCCATTTCGTCAATGACGGACCCAGCTACCTTCTTGGAGAAATCAAACTTCTTTGCGAAATAGGAGACGGTCTGTGACTTGGTGAGTGGTTTCTTTCCTGCCATGTTTGTGCCCTCCTCGAGAAAAATTTATTTTAGAAAGATTATACAGAAAACTTTTTAAAAAGCAAGTATAAAATTTCGGCTCCGAGGTCAGGAGGCCTTTTTCTCTCTCCTTCCGCTATGAAGCTCTGTGTTGTTCCGGTGTTCGTTCATATCCCGCCGGAACTCCAAAAGTCCCATTTCAAACTTTTCGTGTTCTCTCCGGTTCTCCTCGATATGCCGGTCGAGCTTCTCATTGATCATTTGGATGCCCTCCATGACCGTGTCAAATTTCTCCTTGACATCCTCCAGGACAATATTCAATTCATCCGGTATAACCCACCCCTACAATTAGTAAACTAACCTAAATCTTTTTAAACTCCTTGTCAACACCAAAATTTAAAAAATTTAAAAGGAACTGATTTTGGATGTGAGCGCCTAATTCAATGGTCCAGCCTAATGGGATAGAGATGGAGAAGTCAGGCAAGGGTTTAATGCCCCGTGTGAGCCCACCCGTGAAAGGAGAAGACTTTCTAACGGGGTTTACTGCATAAAAATTGATTATTTTGTGCAGTATGGGTTAAATTTTCCCGAAAGGGTAGTCAGGGCGGTCGCATTTTAACCTGTATTAAAAAAATAGGGTCTTCGTGGAAGTGAGTGGGTAAAAACCTTATGAAGATATGGGTATCATCCTTATTATCCCCCTTTGGAAAAGGGGGGCGAGGGGGGATTTTAAGAACAAATTCTTTCTATGGAGTTGTTTATGATTTATAAAATCTCCCCTGCCCCCTCTCCTTCGGCAAGCTCAGGACGGTGAGTCTCGTCGAACCGTTTGCCAAAGAGAGGTAAAGAGAAGGGAATCTTTACTAAAGGGGGGGAGAAAATAGTCAGAAATGACCCACTCACTTACGCGAAGACCCCCAAAATATTTTCAATTGATAAGGAGGTAGAGGGTCATGAGAAGCAAGGTCGCGCCGGTTCTATTGGTTGTTTTCATTTTCCTTTCATTGGGAAGGGAAGCAGGGGCTGCTCAGTCATTATTATTATCCACCGAAGACGGACAAAAGATTTCCGCTGCCTGCTATCCGGCACCTTCTCCGGATTCACCCGGAGTCATCCTGATCCCGGATACCCGTTGCGATGGCAGCGCCTTTGGAAAATTTCCTTCCAGACTAAACAAGGCAGGCTTTGGGGTTCTTGTGATGGACTTGAGATACAAAGACCTTATCGCAAGAGCAGGAAGGAGAGAAGAACAAATCACACTTCTTCAAAGTCAGGATGTGTATGCGCCCGTCAATTATGAGCTGAAAAGCGCCCTTGAATTTTTAGCGAAACAAAAGGAGATAAATCCGGGAAGGATCTGTCTGATCGGCGCAAGCTACGGCGCACGAGTAGCAATCCATTCAGGAGTCAAATACAATGTCAAAGCTTTGGTATTGTTTTCCCTCTCCGGCCAGGAGGCCCTTCCTGGAAAAGCGGTAAAGGAACTTCTGGAAGAGTATGGTCCCAAACCTATCCTTTTTATGACCTCAGAAAAGGATTGGGGAGGTAATTTTAAGGCTGCCGAGCACAACCGGCTCTATTTTGACTGGGCAAAGGGAAAGAAGGAATTGAAGATCTGGCCCGGTTCCTATCACGGAGTTGATTTGCTGGACATTAAAGGCTCCACTGAACTCATTATCGCATGGTTAAAAGAATACCTTTGAAAACAAAAAGGATGTATATGGCTAATATGCTGAATCCATGAATTACAGTACTCTTCACAAATAAAAAGGCAGAGCCATTTGACCCTGCCTTTGCCCTCCTCGAATTAAATTGATTTATTTTTTAAATTTCCTTCTGGGTTATAGTGAATGGAACGGGTCGAAAAAATCTAACGGTTTTCTCACTAATGGTCACTTGAGTGAAGAAAATATCCTCATAATCGAAGTCGTTACCGAAAACTTCTTTCCCCCATCGCATAATAGATTGTTTTGTTATTCTTCCAGAGTTCTTTCTCTTTTCAGGGAGAACACCGATGATCTGGTATCCCCCCTTTGGATCAAGCCAGTAAAATTCATAAGCCTCCATACTGCACCATTCCTTTCAATTCCTGAACTTCTTCCTGAATCCCCAAAGTCCCAGCAGACCAGACCCGAGAAGAACCATGGTAGAGCGTTCGGGGACGGGAGTCGGAGTATTAAAAGTGATCGATCCTTGATTCAGCGTCCTCATGGTTTAGCATAAAACAAATGCACCAATACATTATGATTTCAAGCATTTTCCATACCAATTCAGAATATTTATAAGCTCTTAAAACTATAGAGCTTTATTAAACACAGATAGCTCTGTAACAGGTCAGAAAGTAAAGTTTACCGACAGTGATATTATCCTAATGGAGTAATGTATTTAATTTATTGAAGAAAATTATTCTTTTAAAGTTGTAAACAATTCTGACAAAATATGAGGATTTGTGGTCACTTGGGAGGCCCAATTTAATGCTCTTTCTATTCTTTCTTGTATAAATGGAGCCCAAAGAAATGCTTGCGAGCTAATATAATTTGCGTATAATTGACTCAGAACATCAAGGAGGTCCTTTAGCCATGACGATGAAAAGAATGAATTTCTATTTAGCGGATATACAAATTAAGAAGCTGAAAGGGATTCAAAAGAAAACCGGTCTTCCTCTTTCTGATATTTTAAGGCGAGCCATTGATAAGTATTGGGAGAGGTTTGAGAAGAAAGGTAAACGTACATGATCAGATTTATTAGATTAGAACAGCTTTTTGATTTAATAGGGAAGGAGATTTTATGTTTACAACATTCCTGGTAGTTTTCTTTACTGCATTGGTTTCATATGCTTTCGGGCGTGCTAAGACATTCTTGGAAGCAAAACAACGAGCGTATGTTGAAATATTACCCATCATTTTAAAGGTTGCTTATACCGGCAAAACCGAAGATCAGGAAGAATTTAACAAGGCAGTGGCAAAATTATGGATATACGGTAACAGGAAAGTCGCTAAAAAAGCGGACCGTGTGCTTTCCATACTGGTTAAACCTACAAGAGGTGATCTTACAAGGGCATTGCAAGAGGTAATCGTTGAAATGAGAAAAGACGTTCAATTTATCTTCATCTGGCAGAGATTAAAACCGGAAGAAGTCAATCATATATTTATGCGAATTACTGCAACCCAAGAGCAAAAAGGAGGTGACCGATGAAATCATTATTGGGAGTTATTCTTATCGGACTTTTAATGTTTACCTATGCGGAAGTGGGGGGGGCAGAATGTGCATGGGTGTTGTGGGAATAGATAGAGAAAACGGTTTTCGAAAAAGGAAATACTTATCCTAACTATTCCGTAACGTGGGGGTTGTTTATGCCGTTCCGAAGTTCGAGCAGTGTTTGCAACTCTCAAAAGCTAATCTTGAGAAACGTAGCGGTTTATATACTAAAGGGAAGTCCGAGGGTGGATTTCCAGGTATCGAGATAACGGTGGCGCCCGAAATTATAATACTGAACGGGAGAGGATATTTGGAGACCATTGAATTTAAGTGTCTTCCAGACACAATTGACCCAAGGAAATGGAAGGAGGTGAAGATAATGAAAAAGATTGTATTGTTTTTAATTTTCATAATAATGCTTACGATGGTTGGATGCGCGGAGTTAAGAAACCATACTCAAGTTGAACAGAAGTATGGTCCACCAGCAAAGAAAGAAGAAAGAGAAGGCACGATTGTTTATTATTACTATTTTGAGGGACGAAGAAAACGTATTCCTTATGAACGATATAAATCAACTTATGAATTTACTTTTGATAAGGATGGGAACCTTATAGACAAAAAAAGATATTTTACACAACCAACGTTGGAAGAGGTGAAATGAAATGGTAAAGTCAGAAAGGAAAGGGAATCAGAGGTTGATGGATTGAACCTCTTTGGAAAACAGAAAGAGAAAATAAAACGGCTCAAAATGGGGGCTGTTTTTTTTGGTCCTATCTGCACCCCAGTTGCACCCTGCACTCATTTTGGATCAAAAAAAGGGGGTTAACCGTTTTAGCTAACCCCTTGATATTAAAGTTGGAGCGGGCAACGGGGATCGAACCCGCGACCCTCGGCTTGGGAAGCCGATGCTCTACCAGCTGAGCTATGCCCGCCTCAATGAGCAATAAAATAATTGAAAAGAAAGAGGGTTGTCAAGGCCATTTTTTGTTTATTGGGTCTATTGAGTTTATTGAGTTATTAACAGAATCAAAATAGTAAAGACATCGATTTATAAAATCCCTCCTGACCTCCCTTTTCCTAAGGGAGGGATTATACCCCTCTTTGGCAAACGGTTCGACGAGACTCACCGTCCTGAGTTTGTCGAAGGAGATGGGTGAGGGGAGATTTTTCAATGCTTATGTCACTTCAATTATGAGACTCTTAACCCAAATAACCCAAGTAACTCAAGGAACCCAAGGAACAAATCAACCTTAACCTCTATGTTAAACTACTTTCATTTCTGTCGGCAGATACGTCAACACTTCTGCTCCCTGGGAGGTGACGAGGATCATATCCTCGATCCGGACTCCTCCCCATTCCGGAATATAGATGCCCGGCTCGACAGTGAAGACCATTCCTTCTTGAATCAGTCCTCTATTTTCACCGTTGACAACAGGGTCTTCATGCACTGCGAGGCCAATCCCATGGCCTAACCCATGACCGAAATAGTCTCCATAACCCTTTTGCTTAATATGGTCCCTTGCTATTCTATCTATCTCGCAGACGGGAATGCCCGGTCGAATCGCCTCGATGGCCAGATCGTGGGCTTCTTTGACGACTTGATAAACCTTTGCCTGTTCCGGTGTTGGTTTTCCACAGATGAGGGTGCGTGTCTGGTCAGAGTGGTAGCCCTGAAACCTTAAACCGAAATCGATGAGAATGAAGTCTCCCAGATCGATTCCCTTATCGCTTGCCCTTCCATGGGGCAGGGCGGACCTCTTCCCCGAGGCGATGATGATATCAAAGCCGATCGTTTCCGCTCCATTTCTCTTCATGAACCATTCCATTTCAAAGGCGACTTCCCTTTCCAGCGCCCCTTCCTTAAGAATCTCCATGATATGGGAAAAAGATTTTGCCGAGAGATCGATGGCTGTCCGGAGGAGAGATAATTCCTGTAGGTCTTTGACTGCCCTTAAGTTCTTGATCTCATCATCCAGAGGAATGAACTCCACTTCAGCCCCCAATTTTTTTGTAAGAAACTGGTAGGATGAAAGGGCGAAAAAAGGACCTTCCACACCCACCTTCTTCAACTTCGAGTCTGAAAGGAGAGAAGCAATCCCTTCCAGTTTTTTCTTGTAATGGACAATCCGGGAATGCTTGACCTCCTCTTCCGCCTGCGTCCAGTACCGCGAATCGGTTAGGAAGAAGGCCTCTTCCCGGGTGAGGAGAAGGGTCCCGTCGCTACCGGTAAAACCGCAGAGATAACGGATATTCTCAAGATGGGTGAACAGAATACCATCCAGTTGATTGAGATCGATGATTTCCCGGACAGACCGTTGTCTTTGGTCAAAAAAAGAATTCTTCATCCACCTTTTTTCCTTCCACGAATATTAGTCAGCCACTTCTCAAGGAACCGTATCTTCTCCTCCCTGGAAAGGGGAAGAGGTGGAGGAGAGGGGTGAGAGGCGTCCATTTGCTTCCCCAATTCATTCAGCTTCTTCTGAATCTCCGTATCGGAGGGATCTCTTTCAGAGAGGATTTTATAGATCTCGTACGCCTCCTGAAGATAACCCTGTTTGAGATAGATCTCAGCGAGGGTTTTGGTTGCGATTTCATCCATAAATGATCCCCATCCTGACAAGGACTTCCTAAAAATTAGAGAATTGTCGGTCAATTGTCAAGCTTTCTGAAAAAAGTTCTTCAGGTTTTTCTATGGGTCCTGTCTTTATCCCTCCCCTTAACCCCCCTCTATCCCCCCTTATTTTAAGGGGGGGAATAAAGGAGAAGTTTGTCTATCCCCTCTTATCTTAAGGGGGGATGAAGGGGGGTTACAAGAGGGGGGATATATCTGCACAAAAGCCGGAAGAACCAATAAAAAAATGACGAAAATATTGACATAGAGGCAATTATCAAATAATATTATGCGGCTAAAGTAGAGATGGTTTAATCTTCGTAATCTAAAATAATCTTAGTAATCAGGTATAATCCATATTCTTTATCTTGGGATTATACCAGGAGGTTTTATGGAAAAGAAGTATCTCTTCTCGCCCGGTCCGACCATGCTCCCGCCCGAGGTGCTCCTTAAGATGGCAGAGCCGGTCATGCACCACCGGGAGCCTGAATTTGAAAAGATTTTTGGTGAAATCCGGGAAGGGTTGAAATACCTTTTTCAGACAAAAAACGAGGTATTGGTCTTTACCTCCTCCGGCACAGGCGCCATGGAAGGAGCGGTTTCCAACATTCTCTCCAGAGGGGACAAGGCCCTGGTCATTCAAGGAGGGAAGTTCGGCGAGAGATGGGGAGAGATCTGCAAAGCTTACGGAATTGAGTTCATCCCCATCGATGTGGAGTGGGGGAGGGCGGTCGCGCCGGAATTGATTCGGAAGACGCTGGAGTCCGATCCTGCGATTCGGGCGGTTTATACCCAGGCCAGCGAGACATCGACCGGAGTGAGGCATCCCATCCGGGAGATCGCCGAGATCACGAAGAGATACGAAGATAAGGTGGTCGTGGTGGATGCCATTACAGGAATCGGGGTCTTCGATATCCCGATGGATCAATGGGGAATCGATGTTCTGATCAGCGGGTCTCAGAAGGCCTTAATGCTTCCTCCTGGCCTTGCTTTTGCCGCTCTGAGTGAAAAAGCGTGGAAGCTGGTGGAAAGATCGAACCTGCCCAGATACTATTTTGACCTCAAGAAGGAGTTGAAGTCGACGAAGAAGAATCAGAGTTCATACACTCCGGCCATCTCCCTCTTTGTTGGGTTAAGGGAGTCGCTCAAGATGATCCGAAAAGAGGGGCTGGAACCCCTCTTCCGGAGACATGAGAAGCTGGCACGGGCGACACGGGAGGCAGTCAAAGCCCTTGGTCTGGGTCTCTATGCGCCCGATTCACCGAGTGATGCGGTCACCGCGGTCAAGATCCCGGAGGGAATAGACGGAGAGCGATTAAAGGACCTCTTCTTTGAGAGATTCGGAATTACGGTGGCAGAGGGACAGGACCGCGCCAAGGGGAAGATCATTCGAATTGCCCACCTCGGGTATTATGGAAGGCTGGACATGGTCATGGTCATCTCCGCCCTGGAGATGCTTCTCAAGGAGATGGGCCACCGCTTCGAGCTGGGGGCGGGCGTGAGAAGACTGGAAGAGGTATTGATGGAATAGGGGGCCAGTATGACGGAGACGAGGGAAATGTAAATGGAGAAGGTGATGAAGGTATTGGTCAGTGATCCGCTGTCCCAGAAGGGACTGGAGATTCTGGAGCAGGCGAAAGGGGTGAAGATCGATCTTAAGCCCGGCCTCACACCGGAAGAGTTGAAGAAGATCATCGCAGAATATGATGCGATCATCATCCGGAGCGAGACGAAATTGAAGGCGGACATCATCGAGGCAGGAAATCGCCTGAAGGTGATCGGGAGGGCAGGGATCGGACTCGACAATATCGATCTTCCAGCAGCAACGAAGAAGGGAATCGTGGTGATGAACACCCCTCAGGAGAATGCCATTGCAGCGGCAGAGCATACAATCGCCATGATGTTCTCCATCTCAAGAAAGGTTCCCCAGGCCGCCGCTTCCATTAAGACAGGCAAATGGGAGAAAAAGAAGTTTATGGGAGTGGAGCTCTATAACAAGACCCTTGGACTGGTCGGCATCGGAGTCATCGGAACGATCGTTGCGGATCGCGCCAGGGGATTGAAGATGAAGGTCATCGGCTACGATCCTTATCTTTCACCGGAGGCAGCCGAGAAGAAAGGGGTTGAGCTGGTCTCCTTTGACGAGCTTCTGGGCCGGTCGGATTTTATCAGCGTCCATACCCCGTTGACTGACGAGACCCGGAATCTGATCGATCAGAATGCCTTAGCAAAGACGAAGAAAGGCGTCATCCTGATTAACTGTGCCCGGGGAGGAATCATCAACGAAAAGGATCTCTACGAGGCGATTCGGGCAGGAAAGGTTGCCGGAGCGGCTCTCGATGTGTTCGAAAAGGAGCCCGCCATTGGGAATCCTCTCCTGGAGCTGGAAGAGGTGATCGGCACCCCCCACTTAGGGGCTTCCACGGAGGAGGCCCAGGAAAATGTGGCTATCGCCATTTCACGTCAGATCGTTGATTATCTGGTTCACGGAGAGGCCCGCAACGCAGTCAATATGCCGGCCGTCAGCCCGGATATTCTCCCATTTTTACGACCCTATCTCCGGCTGGGCGAGAAGCTGGGAAGTTTCCTGGGCCAGATTTCCAACTACGCCATTGAAGAAGTTTTGATTGAATACCACGGCGAAATCGTAGAATATGGAACAAAGGCAATCACCACATCCGTCTTAAAAGGACTCCTTACCCCCTTTGTGGGTGAGACGGTCAACTTTGTGAACGCTCCCATCATGGCCAAGGAGAGAGGGATCCGGGTGACCGAGTCCATCAGCGAGATCTCAGAGGACTTTGCAAGCCTGATCGCCCTTACGGTGCGGTCGAAGATGGAGCAGAACTATATAGCGGGAACGCTCTTCGGAAGGAAGGAATTACGAATCGTCAAACTGAACGATTTTTTCATTGAGGCCCTTCCGGAGGGATACATCCTCCTGGTGAATAATTATGACCGGGCGGGGGTAATCGGAAATATCGGAATGGCGCTGGGAAGCCGGAACATCAATATTGCCACCATGCAGTTCGGCCGTGATCGAATGGGCGGGATGGCGATGTCTCTCCTCCATCTGGATTCTCCCTTGCCCGCAGGAATGCTGGGAGAGATTTTGAGGCTGCCCAATATCATCTCGGTCCGCCAGATCGAGCTTTAACCATTTTTTAAAAGACAGAAGGTGAATATGGCAAATGTTGTGATCGTAGGCGCCCAATGGGGGGATGAAGGCAAGGGGAAGATCGTTGACCTGTTGACCCGTTATGCGGATATCGCCGTCCGCTTTCAGGGAGGGAATAATGCAGGCCACACGATCGTACTCAAGGGAGAGAAATTTGTCTTCCATCTGGTTCCCTCCGGCATCCTCTATGAGAATAAAAAATGCATGATCGGCAGCGGGGTGGTGGTGGACCCGGCCGTCTTGATCGAAGAGATCACCGAATTAAAAAAGAGAGGGTATTTGAAAGATGATTCGCAGTTGATGGTGAGCGAAGAGGCCCACCTCATTCTCCCCTACCACCGGAGGATCGATATCGCAAGAGATAGGGTCTTTAAGATCGGCACCACAGGCCGCGGCATCGGGCCCGCTTATGAAGACAAGGCGGCGCGTTACGGGATCCGGATGGTCGATCTCATGGATGAGGAGGCTTTCCGGAAAAAGCTAAAGGCAAACCTCCTCCAGAAGAATCTCTATCTTTCGGAGGTATTGAAGGAGGAGCCTTTTGAGTTTTCAGAAATTTATGATGAATACCTACGATATAAAAACCAAATTCAGAAGTATGTGAAGGACACATCGAGGATTCTCTATGAGGAGATTCAAAAAGGGAGCCACGTCTTGTTTGAAGGGGCGCAAGGAGCCCTCCTGGATCTGGATCACGGGACCTACCCTTATGTGACGGCTTCCAATACGGTTTCAGGGAATGCCTGCGCCGGTTCAGGGATCGGTCCGACGATGATCGATTCCGTGGTCGGTGTGGCAAAAGCCTATACCACACGGGTCGGAGAGGGCCCGTTCCCAACCGAGCTGAAAGATCAAATCGGAGAGCGGATCCGTGAAAAGGGCGGGGAATACGGAGCCACGACCGGGAGGCCGAGGAGATGCGGCTGGTTCGATGCCGTGATCGTAAATCATGCCATACGGATCAATGACATCCGGGAGATGGCCATCACCAAACTTGATGTCTTGGACGATTTTGACAGAGTGAAAATCTGCGTGGGGTATCGCCTCAATGGAAAGGTTCTTCAACATGTTCCTTCCAATCTGGGAATGCTGGAAAACTGCGAGCCTGTTTATGAAGAATTGGACGGCTGGAGAAGAGAGGTGAAAGAGGCGAAACAAATCTCAGACCTTCCCGTCCAGGCGCAAAACTATCTGAAAAGGATCGAGGCATTGGTCCGGGTGAAGATCACGATGGTCTCCGTGGGTTCGGAAAGAAATGAGACAATAGAAGTCAAAAATCCGTTTCAAAATTTTAAGTAACGACTTGACAATTCGGAAGGTTTTCTCTTAACTTTGTTGGAAAGGGCCGTTAACTCAGGAGGTAGAGTATCTGCCTTTTAAGCAGAGAGTCGTGGGTTCGAGTCCCGCACGGCCCACCATTTCGAATTCGGAATTTAGAATGCGGAATTCGGAATAAAGACACTTAATTTCGCATTCGCCAATCCGCAATCCGCAATTTAAAGAGGGTCCCCATCGTCTAGCCCGGCCAAGGACACCGGCCTTTCACGTCGGCGACAGGGGTTCAAATCCCCTTGGGGACGCCAAGCTTATTGTCGAAAAGCCTCGACATCGGTCGGGGCTTTTCGTTTTTTATTTTGAATTCAAAAACCTTAGGCTTGGAAGGTGTGAAAAAATCACATTTATAGAATCGGCATCATTCCGGCCCACAGGGTTGGGGGGATTGGAGAAGCTTTAGGGCGGAACCTCTAATATTAAACTACGTTGTCTAAATCTGGGTATGATCGCTATCTTACCGGAAACGAAGGTTACCCATAACATCTAATGATCCGCCTTCTAAAGCTTGGACAAGACGCCCGACCCTGTGGGCCGAGGCACAGTCCGTCAATTTTTTCACAGCTTCTTGGTAGTTAAAGTAGAGAAATTAATATTTTATCTATTTACTTTTTGCTCCTACTATTTTAACCTATGTCAGAAAATACACGCGATTATTTTCTTATGGGGATAAAATAAATGGCAAAACATATCACCCGTTACATTGAACAACCAGTGACGGAAGATGTTCAGCGGAAAATGGTTTTTATCGGGGGGCCACGGCAGTCAGGAAAAACAACGTTAGCCAAACATCTTTGCGAACAAGCGGGATTTGACGTCAAAAAGCGATATCTAACCTGGGATGATGCCGAGGATCGCGAAAACATGATGCGCGAGCGGTTTCCGGCCGGGTCAGGTTTTCTCATCCTTGATGAAATCCATAAATATTCACGATGGCGGCAGGTCGTAAAAGGACTCTTTGATAAAAGGGGAGATGAACTTCAAATCCTCGTTACCGGTAGCGCCCGGTTGGATTATTACCGTCGTGGCGGAGATTCCCTGCAAGGGCGATATCATTTTTATCGGCTATTTCCCTTGTCATGCGCTGAGTTGGGCGTCTCGACGCCTTCCACCGTTCGGGATTTATTGATTTACGGTGGTTTTCCAGAGCCTTTTCTATTACAGTCCGAGAAAGAGAGCCGTCGATGGAGTAGAGAGTACCGTTCCCGTGTCATTCAGGGGGACCTGTCTGACCTTGAACAGGTGCAAGATGTGGGAATGATCGAGAGAATGGTCATTCGCCTGCCTGATCTCGTGGGATCCCCACTCTCGCTGAATGCCCTGAGAGAGGATTTGCAGGTTTCACATCAATCCATAACCCGCTGGATGGGAATGCTTGAAAATCTCTATATGGTTTTTAGAATCTATCCTTTTGGTGCGCCGAATATACGTGCGGTTAAGAAAGAATCCAAACACTATCATCTCGACTGGACAGTTGTCTCAGATATGGGGTTACGTTTTGAGAACTTGGTTGCCTGTCATCTGCTGAAATGGATTTTTTTTATGCAGGACACCGAGGGCCACAATATCGAACTGCGCTATTTTAGAGATGTCGACAAGAGGGAAGTGGATTTTGTAATCGTTCAAGAGGGAGCGCCGACACAATTCATTGAATGCAAATCGTCAGGCAAAACTCCGAGTCCGTCTCTTCGTTACTTAAAGACCCGTTTTCCTGCCGTGCCAGCCACCCAATTAGTTTTCGATGAGGGTATGGATCTGATGACCAAGGAAGGGATTCGGATTTGTTCTTCCCATCTTTTTCTGAAGGATCTGGTTTAGCTCAACATTCCCAACTCCCCTCCCACCCCCCCTCTGCAACACATACCTGAACGAATGGCTTGACGAACACCCACAAAAAAACGACCTCGAAGCCCAACTCTTCCCCATACCATACAAAAACCTGGTAAGAAAAATAAGAAACCTGACCGAAAAAGTCCTAAACAAACGCCTTACCCCACACATGCTAAGACACAGCTCAGCCACCTACTGGGCACCCAAAATGAACCGCTACCAGCTCTGCGCCAAATACGGCTGGGCATTCAAAAGCAACATGCCAGACAGATACATCGAAAGGAAGGGCATCATCTTCGATCAGATCGCGGAAAAAGGAGACGAGGACCAGACCACCAGCCTCCAGAAGGAAAACAGGCAGCTCATGGAGAAGGTGGAGATGTTGGAGCAGGATTACAATATTCGGCAGATTACCCATTACGACAGAAATCATGCTCATCGGCTTATGATCGAGCTTATGAGAGAGAATCCTGCGGTCAAACAGGAAGGCGAGAAGCGATGGGCGCGATATGCGTATTTAATGTAATTGCGCATAGAACGTCACTCTATGCGCAGGAATTGCTTGCACGTATTTCCGAGCGCTAATCAAATTACTTTGGCAAAGGCGGGTGGGATTTCAAGAAGTCGTTAACGCCTTCGCCCCTTGAGCCTGACCTCCGTAGCTGAGTTTATTCCAGCGAAGGAGGTGGAGAGGGAGAGGGTGGGAGTGAGGGGGTAACGTAGTAAGGTAAAGTAGATGTAGGGTGGATTAAGACCGGTAGGTCGAATCCACCAAATAGTGACGTAGGGTGGATTAAGCAAAACCCTGCACCGCATGGTGTTCAGGGTGAAGCGAATCCACCATTAGCAAATGACCTATGGTACGTAAACAACGCACAAGTAAGGAAACAAAAGAATTATTCCGCGACTCCTCCGGTCAGCCCCATCTGTTTGAGAAATCCTATCAGGAGGAACTGGAGGCCAAGGCAAAGAAGCAAGTAGAATGCCTCGGAATGACCTTCGAGAACGATGAGGCCCGGCGCTCCTATTTTTTGCAAAAGCTTAAAGAAAAACTGAAGAACCCCGAATTCTGCAAGATCGAGGGATTCCCCATCGGCTCGGACGAGAACATCCTGGTGCTGTCCGACCCGCCGTACTACACCGCCTGCCCAAACCCGTTCATCGCGGGTTTCATCAAGCACTACGGGTGTTTATCTCGGAAGGGGTTAAGACCGTTGCGCATGGCGGTATCTCAATCGAAGAGCTAATTGTCCCGTTAGTTCGAATGGAAAAGAAATCCTCATGACAGGAATAACCCAGATTGGCTTTAGCCAAAGAATTAGGTTGGAATGGCTTGAGAGAACATCTAGGCTTTTTCTTGCTGGAAATACAAGAGAGGAAATCGAAACAGAACTTCAAGATTTTCTGCAAGATAAGTTGTCCATAGGTTGCCGTGCTGAAAGAGGAGCTCGCGAAAAAGCGATCACAATTCTTTTGAAAATATGGGTATCCGTTCCCGGGTCTTTGGCGGCATTTCACCAATGATATCACAACTGTTTCCTGGAATTCTGAAGGATCATGTTCCCCCCGACATCTTCATCCGGGCCGAAAAACAAGCCCGCGTCGCTTCATCAAGACTGAAGGATGTTGGCCCGGAAGAAAAGCAGTAGAAGAAGAAATCCAAGAACAAGATGCAACAGGAGTTCGACTGGTGAGGCCGCAAGCAGTCTCCATCCCTCTGGAAAGCGACAGAGTCGAGTGGAAGCAATCACTCGGCGAATGGAAGGAGATCGTCGAGACATGCGCTGCCTTTGCTATGGCCAGGATTGTGTTGAGAAGGTTTTACCAGGGGAAAAGATTAGAATTCAGTGGCACTTTTTTTTATAATTCCATTAGATTGAGAAATGAGGAGGTATTTATGTCCGTAGCTCTAACAATTGATATGCCTGAAACCGTATTTTCCGCGATCCGCAAGAGCCCTTCTGAATTTGCAGCGGAGATGCGCCTCGCTGCAGCTGTTAAATGGTATGAAATGGGGGTCATATCACAGGAAAAGGCTGCGGAAATCGCTGGCCTCACCCGGGCGGACTTTATCTTCTCTCTGGCCCGCTTTGGTGTCTCCCCGTTTCAGTCCACGGCCGACGAAATAAAGGAAGACCTGCGCAATGCTGATTAATCGCGTTGTCGTCAATGCTTCTCCACTTAGCCACGTCGTTGCAGTGCCGTTACATCGGGACTCTCGGGATGGTCGCTCTTGCCAAAAAAAGGGGAGTTATCCATTCGGTTCACGAAACGTTAGGTAGAATTCAAGATGCTGGGCTTTGGGTATCAGAATCACTTGTGAATGAAATCTGCCGAACGGTTGGGGAGCAGTAGGGTTCATTTCTTGATTTCATGCCGGTTCATTTGTTGTCTACCTGTTTTCTTCTCACGGGGTCGCACCAAGAAAAGTCATTGATTTTATGAATTAAGTGTGAAAAGAAGGGGCTGATTTTGACCTTAGACTGGCATTTTGGGGGTTGAAATAGCCTTGCTAAGAAATTCTGAAGAAGGTCAGGGCCAACGGGGCATTACCTCCAGGATATGTTTGCATAGGCGATCCCCTTACTTCCCTGACAAAAATCTTAAAAATAAAAGCAGCCAATCCCAACAACCCCTGTAGCTCCCAATTCGACTTGGCTTTTCCGTTTATAAAGGCATGAGGAAATGAATCGTTCTGTGAACGGAGCACCTTATGCAGCGTTGCGGATGACCTCCAATTCTGCCGCCGTGTCAACCTTCTCAAGGATCTCATCCACACGCTTCATTACGGGGTCATCTAAAAATTATTTGTTGCCTCACTGCTTAATCTCAAAGCGATTTAGCGGACCGGGCGTTGCGGCAAACGGCCCCTGCGGGTCCTGCTGCCGAAGGAGGGCTGAGGACCAGTCGCCTGGAGTGCGGTTTGGAATGGGCGCCCTTTCTTTGAGCCAGTAGTAAAGGTTCGGTCATTAAAAGCTCTTTCGCGCTCCGGTTGGCCACGGGGCGCTTGCCTCTGCCCTGGAAAACCCTTGTCTCTCCCCGGGGGTGAGGGCTTTTGATAATCGAAGTCGTTCAGCCTTCGACGCTCCAGTCTGGCGCCGAGGACGAACTCGATGTTGCGCACTACGGCTTCATCCTCGCGAGTGACCAAGGAGAAGGCATCGCCTGTCTTCTCAGCCCGGCCGGTGCGGCCGATCCGGTGGGTGTAGGCATCGGTTGTGTCCGGCATGTCATAATTGATCACATGAGAGATCCGTGAAACATCGATGCCCCGGGCGGCAATGTCGGTTGCAACGAGGACCCTGTACGAGCCGTTACGGAATCCGCGGATGGCTGCCTGGCGCTGGTTCTGAGATAGGTCCCCCTGAAGGGATGTCGTCGGGAGGCCGGCCTTTTCGAGTTGCTCTCCCAAACGCTGGGCCCGATGTTTGGTCCGCGTGAAGATGAGGACAGAGGCCGTTTCAGTATGGTGCAACAGTTGAAGGAGAAGAGCGGTCTTGAGGTGAGAGGCGACCGGGTAGAGCGCATGCGCAACCGTCGCTGCCGGCGCAGGCGGATCGACCTGCACTGTGATAGGGGCACGGAGGACTTCCCGGGTCAGCCGCCGGATGTCGTCCGGCATGGTTGCAGCAAACATCAGCGTCTGGCGCACGGTTGGCACGTGTTTGACGATCTCCCGGATATCGGGAAGAAACCCCATGTCAAACATCCGGTCCGCCTCGTCGAGCACGAGCACCTCCAGGTTTGAAAGCCGGATCGTCCCCCGGCGGATGTGATCGAGCAACCGACCCGGGCAGGCGACGATGATTTCGACTCCGGATCGGAGATCGCGAACCTGCGGGGCCATGGAGACACCACCGTAGATCGGAAGGCTGCGCAGGCGCGTCTGGCGGCCCAACGCTTCGAAGGTTGTACTGATCTGGTCGCTTAACTCCCGCGTCGGTGCGATGACGAGGGCCCCGATGCGGCCCCGGGGTCTTTTGACCAGACGCTGCAGGATCGGCAGCACAAAAGCAGCGGTCTTGCCTGTGCCGGTCTGGGCCAGACCTAACACGTCTTGTCCTTTGAGGGCCGGCGGAATGGCCTGGCGCTGGATCGGAGTGGGTGTGGTATAGCCGAGCGCCTGGACGCCGGCAACAATCTGGGGGTAAAGATCGAACGAATCAAAATTCATATGTTCCTTTCTTTCTGCAAAGATACGCCCAATTTTACAGGGGGCGCTTCGATGTATGCACGGGGCAGCCCTTCTGCAAAACGGGATGAGAGTTGACGGCCTTGCGTGATTTCGCTCAGACCGCCATGATGTAGATGGTCAGGATGATTGACTGAAAGCCTGCGGTAAATCGAAGGTTGGCAGATGAAAAGGCAACCACCTGGTAGGACCTTTGTGAGGTCCGATTAGAGTTTCTTGACGTTAATCGCCTTGAGACCTTTCGGTCCCTTCTCCGTGTCGAAGCTGACCGCGTCCCCTTCCGACAGGCTTTTAAAGCCTTCGGCCTGGATAGAGGAGTGATGGACGAAAACTTCCGTCCCGTCGTCTCTGGCGATAAAGCCGAATCCCTTGCTATCATTGAACCATTTCACCGTTCCCTGAGCCATTTTTTTAGCCTCCCTTTCTACTTTCTAATGACGTCAACTAAAAAAAACCACAAAGTCAAAAGTCTTTGTGGCCGTTTGAACGCAAAAACTTCTAATTGATAAGATTTATATAGCACATCCTCGATTCAATGGCAAGGCCCTAGAAAAAGTATTTTAAAGGTCCCCTCTATGTTTTCTTGTTTACCCCATGGCGTAGATGACTTTAGAAGTTTTAAAGTCGTCTTTAGAATCGTGACCGATTAAAGATTGAGTAGCCGAAAGAACCTTTCCCAATTATTGAATTTATTTTTTGATGACAAATCCTTCTCGTGTATTCTTATCCGGCCCAAACGGTTAATGCCGAAACCTGATTTCATCTTTATAAAGTCATTACTGGACATTAGGAACCCTAAAGGGTGGGTTTCTCCGCTGGGCTTCTGCAAAAGAATGACAGCCCAATTTCGATTTTCAGAGGAAATGAGATGAGCAGTCTCCTCCCAATTGGGAGATATTTCCCAAAAGCCGCACAGGCTTTCATGAATGAATAAAAAATAAGGCTTATGATGATCCTCAAAGCGATAAAGGTGTAAATGTCTTTTTATCAGTTTAAAATTGAAATCAAATCCCTTTTGTTCTAAATTGGTTTTCAGGTTTGATAAGAATTGTTCCAATAATCTTGCAGGAGGCGACATCCGCATTTCTTTACACCTTATCAACTCTTTACCCAAGACCGAATCAATCAAGTTAGGCCGGATTAGGTCAACTTTCTCACGTCTTCCCCTTTATATCTGCTCGTGAAAGAATCGACAGAAAATGGGCTAGCGTCCGGAAAGTCAAGGAGTGACTCTCACCCATTAAAACACGGTTTTCCCGCCGGGCCTCCGGGGCTTGCCCTTTTTGGGACATCCATTGGAAGCAGAACGATTCTTATCGGGTGTCAATTGGGATTTCTGCTTGTAAAGGGCTTCCATCCTTTCTTCCTGCTTTTCCGTTAGCGCCTGGTTTCTATCGAAGTCTTCCGATGCTGTTTTCAGAAATACGTCTTCAGCCTTTGTTAGCCCATGCTGGTTTAAACCTGAAATAACCCAATCAAGCCTTGCTTTATCCATAATGCTCCTTTCCGTCCTGATGGCTGTCTTTAAGTTCTTATGGCTATCTTCTCCCGAAGCCGCGTTTTTCCGTCGCCTCTTTTACCAGCAAATTTTTCCCCATGAAATCCTGGCGGTTAAACATGGAAACAGCTTTCCGACCTTCCCATTGCGTGGACATTTCCACGAAAGCAATGCCTCTCGGCTGCCCACTTTGCCTGTCCTGGACAATCTTGACAGACATGACATCCCCGGCTTTCGAGAATAGGGCCTTGATTTCAGGCTCGGTGGCCTGGTAAGGGAGGTTGGCTACGTACACTTTCTTGTTCATATTTCCTCCTTTAATATCCCTGATTTGCTGAAGCATTCCGTGCACAGCAACTTTCTGTCATTCGGCGGGGGAACTGGGGTGATGACTTCCTTTCCGCAGCCTGAGCATATGACTTTGTAGGATTTTGGGCGCCTAATATGGTTCGGTCTTGGAGCATAGAATCGCCCATGTCTTTTTCACTGTAACATGGGTCAACCTCGTTTCTGCAAAAAAGGAATTAATAACGGTTATTACGGCCGCTATAATCCATTCGTCCTCCAAAAGTTCTCCCCTGTTCAGGACGAGGACGCGCCTCTTTCACACTCATCTCTTTGCCAAGGAGTTCTTTTCCGTTAAGACTCTTAATCGCTGCCTGGGCCTGAGACAGCGTTGTCATTTCAACAAAGCCAAAACCCCGGGACTGGCCGCTATACTTGTCTTTGATAATTTTGGCTGACGCTACCTGGCCGAAGGATTCAAAAGCCTCCCGAATCGTCTCGTCTTTTACATCAGATGATAAGTTTCCTACATAGATGTTCATAATCATTCTCCTTTTCTTGGATTTCTCTTCCTTTTCTTTGTTAAAAAAGTCTCGCTCCATGCTATTGCAAAATCTTCATGCCAGCCCCATATCGACCTCTCTTTTCCCTGGGAAACAGCTTCGTGGCGGATAGGTACCTCCCGTTGCTTGTTCCCTTCGGATCTGATGATCTTTATATCATCCTTTCTACGGCTGCCCTGTCTTCTTTTACCTTTTCTCCGATCGCTCTGCCCTGTATTCGCCATCTTTGCCTCCCAATCGGCCTTGCATCGGCCGTAAAAAAACCCGCAAAGAAGTCGTTTAGAGTTCTTGCGGGCATGGGCTATAAGCCTAAAAGGCTCTACACAACTTGGTTATTTAATATAAATATAACACAATATGAAAATTTACGCTTGAGATAGGAGATATTCCGTCAATGGATGTGGGATATTAACAAATTGGAATCTATAGCGGACTTTGGAGGGTGTCTTAAGGACCGGATGGGGAGACTCGGGTTGTCGTTGCCATTTCTCATAGCATTTCGGCAAAACCCGCCTGATTTCCATTGGCAACTGCGTACGTCTTTATCGAGTTGCAATTATTTTAAAATTCTGTATAAGATTAAAAGCTACCCCTAATAATGGCATTCCTGCTCCGTAACAAAGTACGGGATAAACTCCAGCAGGAATCCACAAGCCTTTTAAATAACTGGACTCCCGAATGCGCGGGAGTGACAAATTGGGAATGATTAGAGGGTTCCTAAAGATATTGAAGTTATATATTAAAGATTAGACAAAGGGATGTTATGAAAAGGAAGACCAATACAAAGCAGCAACTTCTCCTTGAGATGGAAGAGCTTCAGACGAGGCTTGATGCCATGGAGCAGCGCTTACAGGAGGCTGGCGAAATATCGCAGGCTCAAATCGCCGAGCGCAAACGAGCAGAGGAAACCTTTGAGAAAGCTCAAAAATATACTGAGAGCATCGTGGAGACAATACGTGAACCGCTTGTCGTGCTTACCCCCGACCTGAAAGTCATCTCAGCGAATCCTTCCTTCTATGAAACCTTCCAGGTAGCGCCTGAAGAGACTGAGGGAAGATTTATCTTTGACATAGGCAACCACGAGTGGGATATTCCTGCATTGCGAGAGCTGTTGGAGAAAATTATCCCCCAAAATACCCACTTTAATAATTTCGAGGTCGACCACACGTTCCCACGCATTGGGCGAAAAAGGGTGCTTCTCAACGCTCGCCGGATCTTTCGGGAGAGTAAAGGCACGGATAGGATACTCCTCGCTTTTGAGGACATCACCGACCAAAAGCAGACGGAGGAGGCGCTCAAAAGTTCTGAAACGCGATACCGCCGCCTCTTTGAAACAGCCCAAGATGGAATATTAATCCTCGATGCCGAAACTGGACAAATATCAGATGTGAATCCCTTCTTGGTAGAAATGTTGGGTTATTCGCATGAGGAGTTTTTGGGCAAAAAACTCTGGGGAATTGGCCCCTTTAAAAATATTGAAGCATCGAAAGCCACCTTTTTGGAATTGCAGAGAAAAGGATATGTCCGCTACGATGATTTACCGCTTGAGACAAAAGATGGACGGCCCATTGCCGTGGAATTTGTCAGTAATGTCTATCTGGTTAATCATCATAAGGTGATTCAGTGTAACATCCGCGATATCACCGAACGGAAACTTCTAGGCGAGGCTTTACAAAAAGCTCACAACGAACTGGAACAACGAGTGGAGGAGCGGACGGTCGAACTTCGGACGGCTCTTTCTGAAATCCAAACAATGAAAGACCAACTCGAGGCCGAGAATATTTACTTCCGTCAAGAGATCAAAAAGAGACATCAATTCGACCATATTCTCGGGCAAAGTAATGGTCTCAAGTATGTTCTCTATCGAGCGGAGCAGGTCGCTCCTACGAACACAACGGTCCTCATCCTTGGTGAGACCGGTACAGGAAAGGAGCTGATCGCTGCCGCCATCCACAACATGAGCCCTCGTAAGGATCGACCCTTAATCACGGTCAACTGTGCTGCCCTGCCGGGCAATTTAATAGAGAGCGAATTGTTCGGCCGGGAGAAGGGAGCATTTACCGGAGCCGATACCCGGCAGGTAGGCCGGTTCGAGGTCGCCCATGGTTCCACGCTTTGCCTGGACGAGATCGGGGAATTGCCGCTGGAGGTGCAGGCCAAGCTGCTCCGGGCGATCCAGCATAACGAGTTTGAGCGCCTGGGTTCGTCCCGTACCATTAAAGTCGATATACGGATCGTGGCAACGACCAATCGAAACCTTGAGGAAGAGGTCTGCAAGGGCCGGTTTCGGCAGGACCTTTACTATCGGCTCAACATCTTCCCCATCACCGTCCCACCACTGCGGCAGCGGACAGAAGACATCCCTCTGCTGGTCGAGGCCTTCATCGGGCGATATGCCAGGAAATTGGGGAAGCAGATCACGTCGATCCAGAAGGAGACGATGAAGGCGCTCCAGGATTACCCGTGGCCCGGGAACGTTCGGGAGCTGGAAAGCATCATTGAACGGGCCGTGATCTTGTGCCCCGGGCCAGTCTTGCAGCTGGCAGATAAACTGGAGATTTCATCCCTCCCATTTTCATCTACCATGAGAACCTTGGAAGAGACCGAGCGAAACCAGATTCTTAAAATTCTTTCCGAAACCCGATGGCGCATCGAAGGAAAGGATGGGGCCGCAGCGATCCTGGGCCTCCACCCCAGCACCTTGAGAGCGAGGATGCATAAACTCGGGATAGTCCGGGCGGAGACTAAGGAGTCAGGTTCATAAGCTGTCTGGCTCTCCTCAATGTATCCCTCAATATATTGAGGTTCCACCAAATATTGAGGGCAACCAGATCGTTTCTTACTTCTCTACTGTTCTCTTCTATCAATCTAAGCCATCGTTATTAAAGGATGATTCCAAACTTCTGATTTTTCAGGGTTGTTGGCAAGCCGCTTGCAGTTACAATTTGCATGATCCTGGTCATCATCCGAATGAAGGTCCTTCCTGAGAAGCGCATGGAGTTGTCACAGACGATCGTTTTACTGATCGGTTCCATACGAACGGAGAAGGGATGCAATCGCTGCGACTTCTGCCAGAGTATCGAAGATGAAAATCGACTCTTTCTTCTTGAAGAATGGGATACCCAGGAAAACCTTATGACCCATCTGAAGTCGGAGCGTTTCAGGGTGCTCCGGGGGGCGATGAACCTTCTCAAAGAGCCCTATGAAATGATGTTTCACACGGCTTTCCACCCAGCGGGAATCGAGGGGTTGGAGGATTTAAGAACTTTCATCTGAGGGGATGATGTCAAGAAGCTTTATTGGAACAATGGCCAAGAAAAGGGAGAGCGGGACCGCAACTCTAAACAGCTTTTTGCGGGTTTTCTATGCCTCTTCGGAGTCCTATCAGGGCTTGCCAAGAGTCGCCAAAAGGAGGAAAGGAGGTGCTGAGGTTTACAGGTACTGAGTCTAAAGTGTCTGAGATCTGAACTAACCATTCAACTAGCAAAGAAAGGGGACACAACATGAATACTGTAAAGATTTTCATACTCGTAAGTCTAAGTCTGGCTTTTGGAATTTTTGGTTTTAGTTGTGCTACGGAGAAAAAGGCGGAAGCTCCCAAGCAGGAGCAAGTCACTAAAAATTTGGTTCCATCAAAGGCGGAGGTTAAGGGGCCTGCTTTTCTGATGGAGGTAACCGACCTTAAGGTCGTCATGACCGTAAACGTCGCTTCCAAAGAGATCGTCGAGACGCCGGGCCTCAAGGGTAACATCAAGATCACCAATAAATCGAAAGACGTCCTGGATATCCAGGCGGTTACCCTCGAATACCTGGATGAAGCCGGGAAGCCAATCCCTTATAAAACGGACGAGAAAATAGTGAAGGTCTATCCCTTCTGGAAGGCCCTTCAGCCTGAAGGCATCACCGAAGGGACTCTGGACGTCACAATCCCAACGACCGCCATCAAGGAAAAGTCCCTTAGAAAGATTGAAATCAGCCTGGTCTACGTGCCGTCTCCGCTTAAACGAGAGACTTTGATATTGTCTGAAAAGGTTGAATAGTCAATGATATCAATCCATCGGGCTAAGCAGAGGGGCGTTATTTCCATCACTGCATAGGGGAATAGATAGCCCCTGTTCCTCTATGTAGTCAATCTACCTTTGGCAGACAGGCCGTTTGGGGTATTAGCACATTATGTTTTTTATATCGCCGGTTCGCAACAATTTAAGAATTCCTATGGAGGAGGGCTAAGGGATGTGCAGACGAAGGCTTGTTCCTAAACCTTGTATGAACTATCAATGTCCACACAACCTGTTCTGGAAAAGGTTAAACCTCAATCCGGAAAACTTCAAAATCACGAATAGGGCCCTTGAGATAGGAAACTGTTGTTATTTGATCAATGAACCGTGGAGTGCAGAGGAGATTAGAGAGGTTTGGGGACTTACGATTGAAAATATAATTCGGTGTGATGGAATGGCATGGGGAAAAATACATAAGAAAAACGGTTGGGGACAATCAGATCGAGCGATGTTTTCTTCATTGAATTAATAAAAAACTTCGCAAAACGATTCCAATCGACTATCCCAAAAGGAGTTTTTGAAGCAAGGGAGAGAAATGTGAACAGCGATAGATCTAAGTGTATTATGGCGGGCTGAGGGCGTTATGAGTTAACGCTCTTGGAAAAGCGATTTGTAGGACGGGTCAAAGAATATATTCATAAACATTCCATGATTACTGAACAACAGGAATCGATTTTAGAGGGAATATACCGGGAAAAAATCAGATGGATGAAGAGGACCGCACAAGGGGAAGTAGCCTATATAAGTAAACCCCGTTAGAAATTCAAGTCGTTCGACCCAGAGGCTCTCGACGGGCGGGGCATTATTTCTAACGGGGTAAAAGTGCTGTTTAAACCCATCCTGCAAACAATCCCAATCCCCCCTTTCAATATCTTCATGCTGGTGGTGAATGTATGGTTTATGGTTCTTTACTACTCCACAGTTGGAGTAGGAGATCTGGGGGGGACACTCACAATAAGCGTCCAGCGTAAACCCTGTTGTTGCATTAAATTCGGCGCATGGATTTACCCAACCCTTACCCAGAGATGGATGGCTGTCAAATCAATGTCGTCACCTGGATCAATCCAAGAGTGACCTTTGGAAGTTATCCTCAAAAGGGTAACAACAGCCTTTTGATGGGGGTATGCAGTTGATTCAACCGCATCTTTATGCAACAACGGGGTAAACTTTTATCTTGGGCGAAAAGTTCTGGTCAATCTTAGTTGCCAAAAAACCCCGAAAGCCTGGGTGAATTTGTCAGAAAAAGGAGGTATTCGTATGAAAGTAAGACCGCTTCATGATCGGCTCATTGTCAAGAGATTGGAGGAAGAAGAAAAGACAAAAGGAGGGATTATCATCCCGGATACTGCTAAAGAGAAACCGATCGAGGGGAAAGTGATTGCAGTCGGAAAAGGGAAGATTCAGGAAGATGGCACAAAGATTCCGATGGAGGTGAAAAAAGGTGATCGAATCCTCTTTGCCAAGTATGCAGGCGCTGAGGTTAAGATCGATGGTGAAGAACATCTGATAATGAAAGAAGACGATGTCCTCGCCATCATCGAGCAATAGATTGGATAAATAGAAAGGAGACGTCTTATGGCAAAGGAATTGAAGTTTGATATGGAAGCCAGAAATGCGATTTTGGAAGGTATTAACATCCTGGCAAATGCAGTGAAGGTAACATTGGGACCCAGGGGGAGGAATGTAGCTATAGAGAGGTCTTTCGGCCCTCCTGTAGTTACCAAAGACGGGGTTACCGTTGCCAAAGAGATTGAACTTGAAGATCACTTCCAGAACATGGGCGCAAAGATGTTGAAAGAGGTGGCCAGCAAGACTTCGGAGACAGCTGG
>Ga0154725_1027_pt1 | contig 39642 bp, 40 predicted proteins | sample Rifle2008BG16ft_FD_105733 | JGI IMG/M metagenome (GOLD analysis project Ga0154725, IMG submission 105733) | Deltaproteobacteria bacterium RBG_16_49_23 | reverse complement strand
CAGATGTAACTCCACAGGATAGGTTAGATGCTATAAAGACTATCAAGGAAGATAATCCCTGTATTGTTGTGTCAACTCAGTGCATAGAGGCAGGGGGTGACATTGATATGGATTTTGTAATTCGAGACTTTGCTCCATTTGACAGCTTAATCCAAATTGCTGGCCGTTGTAATCGCAACGGCAGACTATCTCATCCGGCAACTGTTGAGGTCGTTGACCTGAGCAATGAACAGGGGAAGCGGTATTCCGATATGGTGTACGATGATGTTCATTTGCAGGTTACCCGACAACTAACAGAGGAGATTACAGAGATTGAAGAAAAGGATATTCTACCTCTTGCAGATCGCTACTTTGAGATGTTGACCACAAAGAAGGATACAGGGATGGAGCATCTTAAAAAATTTGCCAGATGGGAGGAAGATAAGTCTGTCAAAGAACTACTTCGGGGAAAAGAACGGGAGAAATACACCTTTCTTGTTATAAAACAGGATCCTGAATTAAAAGATGAGATGACAAAAGCAAATAATATAGACGACCGTTGGAAGCGGAGAGAGGCATGGCGAGCAATTGCAGGCAGGATAACAAAAATTTCGGTTAGTGTATATGCAAAACGCGGATTTGATCCACAGGATATTGCAACTGAATATTTGGGACAGTGGATATTACACGATAGATTTTATTCTAAGGATCAAGGTTTGGTTTTAGATGATGATTCTACTGGGGAAGTGTTAATATTATGAATGATAAAATAAGACTCTGTATTCTCAAACTCAAGTTTGACCGACTGCTTGATCGGAAAGTTAAAACCAAAGACTTGCGCGGAGCAGTGTCCAATCTCTATCCCGAAGAACGATTACTTCATCAACATCGTGAAGACGGGAAAATTGATTACCACCATCCTCTTGTACAGTATAAGATAATTAATGGTGAATGTCTGCTTGTTGGATTCAAAAATGGAGCAGAACTCCTTGCCAATCTTGAACTGGCAACAAAAACACTTTTTTTAGGGTATGAATATTATACTATCCTCAATACAGAATTAGAATTTCATCATATCTCAATAAAAACCACTGAGACTGTTCAATCCTACTCCTTCCTCACCCCCTGGCTTGCTTTAAATGAAAAGAACTACCAAAAATACAAAATGCTTGGAGGCTGGGGGAAGAAGAAGGATCTCCTAGAGAAGATTCTCATCGGGAATATTATTTCGATGTCGAAGAGTTTGGGGTATACGGTGCCTGCACCCATCGAAGCTCACATAAATAATCTCAAGGAAGTTAAAACATCTCTCAAAGGTACTCCCATGCTTGGCTTCCTTGGGAATTTCTCTGTGAATTTTGAGATTCCGGATTATTGGGGGATTGGGAAGTCGGTGTCGCGGGGGTTTGGGACGGTAAAGAGAGTGAACAGTGTTCAGTGACCAGTTATCAGTAAGAAGATAAGGAGTAAAATGAAGACGTTGCGGTTAGATAAAGGACAGATCGAGGTCGTGGATGATAGGATTGTAAAAATACTGAAGGCAAAATCAGGCATGGAACGCCTGAACATGGTCTGGGATGCGTGGACTTTTTATGAGAAGACAATCAGGGCCTATCTGAAAAATAAGCATCCTGAATGGACAGAAGAGGAGATCCGGAAAGAGATTGTGAAGCGGGTTACATATGGATCAAAGTGAACTCGTCCGTTTGGTTATACGAGCTTTAGAAGCTACAGGGATTCCTTATATGATTACCGGTTCTCAAGCGTCCGCATATTATGGCGAACCTCGCTTCACGAGAGATATTGATATCGTAGCTGATATAAACCCTGCGCAGGTTGAAACTTTCATCACCTATTTCCCATCAATTGAATTTTATTGTGACAAGGAAATGATAGAGGCGGAAATTAAAAGGCGAGGTCAATTCAACATTCTTCATAGCACTTCCGGACTGAAAATTGACATCATTCTGCTAAAGACAACGCCATTTTCTAAAACGGAATTTGCCCGTAGAAACAGGGGCGCTCTATTCCCTGATCAAGATACGTATTTTGCCTCTCCCGAGGATGTAATCATTAAAAAGATGGAGTTCTACAAAGAGGGAGGGTCGGAAAAACATCTCCGTGATATTACAGGAATTCTGGAGGTAAGTGGAGAGGAGATCGACCGTGCATATATTGACCACTGGGCAGGACGTTTGGGGCTGAACGAAATCTGGGAGGCTATTCAAATTAAACTTAATGAAAAACCATGAGGTTTCAGTGTTATGCAGTTGGTGATCAATACACCTGGTTCTTACCTAAGGAAGAAGGAAGGGAATTTCCTCGTTAAGACCGATGAGCAGGTGTTTGAGGTGTCAGCGAAGAAAGTTCAAACGATTATGATCACGACGAGCGCCTTTCTTTCAACCGACGCCATCAAGCTGGCTATGGATAATAATATTGATGTGATTTTCCTTGATGAGTTCGGAGATCCTTTTGGGCGGGTGTGGCATTCAAAACTGGGAAGCACTACGCTCATCCGCCGGAAGCAGTTAGAGATTGCCAATGACGAAAGAGGATTAAACCTGGCCAAAGAATGGATGATGACCAAGATGGATCACCAGATCGATTTCTTGAAGCGACTCAAGAATTCGCGGCCTCAGAAGGAAGAGGAGTTAGAAGACTACCTTTCAACTTTTGATGGGATTCGACAAAAGATGGACACCTTAAATGGGACCATTGATGAGAAGAGGGGAAGTATAATGGGTTTCGAAGGAGCTGCAGGAAAGACCTATTTTGATGCCCTCAGTTTCATCATGCCGGACCGCTTTAAGTTCAATGGCCGAAGCCGTATGCCCGCCAAGGATGAATTTAACTGCTTTCTCAATTATGGGTACGGGGTTCTCTATTCGATGGTGGAAAAAGCCTGTATCATTGCGGGCCTCGACCCTTATGTGGGAATCATCCATACAGACCACTACAATAAGAAATCGCTGGTATTCGATTTAATTGAGATGTTCAGATATCTTGTTGATGAGACAGTCGTTTATATGTTCAGTCAGAGAAAGGCGAAGAAGGAATATTGTGACGAGATCAAAAACGGCCTCACGCTGAACAAGGAAGGAAAAGCGGCGTTGATCCAGGAATTGAATGAGACCTTTGAGAAAGGAGTTCGGTATCGCGGAAGAAATATCAAGAATCGGGATATCATTCAATTTGAGTGCCACAGAATTGCCAATAGTTTAATCAAAGGTGAGGAAAATGCTGGTCTGGGTGATCTATGACATCGTTAAGGACAAAACAAGAACCCTAGTAGCCAGAGCTTGCAAACAATATGGTCTCTATAGAGTTCAGAAGAGCGCTTTTTTAGGGAATCTGAACAGAAATGAGATTGATGAGCTTTCGATCAAATCCAAAGATTTAATCGACGAAGAGGTGGATTCGGTCTATATCTTTCCAATGTGCGAGGATGATTTTAAGAAGGTAAAACTTTTAGGCCAGGCATTTGATAAGAGTTTGGTGACGGATGAGGTCATTGCAAAATTTTTCTGAAGAGGAGCATTCGCTGCAGGAGAGGGGATTCGTCCGGGAGGAAATTTTTATTACCCCCTCTGATGTGATTGAATATCTTTATTGCCCGCGATTCATCTATTTTATGAAGTGCCTCGATATCCCACAACATGAGGATGAAAGATATAAAGTTATAAAAGGGCGGGAGGTCCATGAGGAGAAATCCAAGATTAATAGGGAGTATTTGAGGAAGAAATTAGGGTGTGTGTCCAAAGATATTTCAGTTTACATGACCTCTTCTGTTCTTCATCTGAGAGGGGAGGTGGATGAGGTTCTTTCCTTTTCGGATGGGACGTTGGCGCCGCTGGATTACAAGTTTGCAGAATATAAAGATTGGGTCTTTCAGACCCACAAGTATCAATCAACCCTATATGCGCTCCTGATAATGGAAAATTACGGCAACGAGGTAAATAGAGGATATGTTTGTTACATCAGGAGCAAAAATTTCATCAAAGAAATCCTCTTTTGCAACGATGACTTTGAAAAGGGTAAGAGCCTTATTAAGGAAGTTCTTAGAATTATTTCAAAGGGTTATTATCCCAAAAAGGCGAGTTCTGCAGCTCACTGCATTGACTGTTGCTACAGAAATATTTGCGTTTAGAGTAATATGGGGTCGAAATATTTGAGATTATAGGAGGTTTGTTGAAAAGAAACCATGAAAAAGAGGGGGAGAATTGGATATTTTTATTGGGTTTGACGCTTTAATTTTAATAAGAAACCCAGTCCCAAAAATCGAGAAAATCTCTATATTTCAAGAAAGTAAGAAACAGGTGCGGTTAGAGGACGGGTTCCATTAAAACAAGGATTGAAACATAGCATCGATGTCTCGATCCTTAACCTCCGTCAAGTTAGAGGACGGGTTCCATTAAAACAAGGATTGAAACAAAAAGGAGGAAACAAACATGCCTCAACCATTATCAAGTTAGAGGACGGGTTCCATTAAAACAAGGATTGAAACTCCACAGAGTTATTAACATTGAAAAGTTCAATAATAGTTAGAGGACGGGTTCCATTAAAACAAGGATTGAAACTCCCGGGTTTCGGTTGGAAGGTTATACGAGTGATGGTTAGAGGACGGGTTCCATTAAAACAAGGATTGAAACTTAAATGCGCCCTTCTCTCCGGTTCTTACGCTGTAATGTTAGAGGACGGGTTCCATTAAAACAAGGATTGAAACATCACTCCCCGAAGATACCTACTATCCCCCTGCACAAGTTAGAGGACGGGTTCCATTAAAACAAGGATTGAAACACATGTGAGGACTGCAAATGACCTGGCTTTTTTGCTCAAGTTAGAGGACGGGTTCCATTAAAACAAGGATTGAAACCTTGCAGACAATGTGGCTATGCAGAGTATCTTACATGAGTTAGAGGACGGGTTCCATTAAAACAAGGATTGAAACTCGGCTAATTCAATGGCCTTTTGCGTCAACTCTTTGTTAGAGGACGGGTTCCATTAAAACAAGGATTGAAACACAAATTGCAATCACCTTTGAGTTGGTAACTTCCCAGTTAGAGGACGGGTTCCATTAAAACAAGGATTGAAACAACCTGATGGGGCTTCCAGCCATGCCTATTCCTATCTTGTTAGAGGACGGGTTCCATTAAAACAAGGATTGAAACTTGCTACGGATGGCCATAGACTTCATACCTACAAGTGTTAGAGGACGGGTTCCATTAAAACGAGGATTGAAACATTGAGGGTAGTTCTGGTCTCCGCCTTTTGTTCCAAGAGTTAGAGGACGGGTTCCATTAAAACAAGGATTGAAACCACTTGTTGATTGAGTCTCCAACGGTAGGCTTATTCTGTTAGAGGACGGGTTCCATTAAAACAAGGATTGAAACACCAGCGGCGTCACGACGTTGCATCCCGGCTCCCCGGTTAGAGGACGGGTTCCATTAAAACAAGGATTGAAACCGCCAATATCCAGGTACTGGGGGGAATCTGAGGATAAGTTAGAGGACGGGTTCCATTAAAACAAGGATTGAAACCCCAATGTCAGCGGCAGGGAGATTTATTGTTCTGCCGTTAGAGGACGGGTTCCATTAAAACAAGGATTGAAACAGACAAGCTATCGCCAAAGCCGAAGGGAGGGATGAGTTAGAGGACGGGTTCCATTAAAACAAGGATTGAAACCCTCGATCGCCAGCAATTTCCCACCAGGAAGTATTCGTTAGAGGACGGGTTCCATTAAAACAAGGATTGAAACTCGGAAACCTCCTGTAGCTCAGGGCCCTGCTGCAGGAGTTAGAGGACGGGTTCCATTAAAACAAGGATTGAAACTTTAGTATAACTGTACCAGATGGGAGCGCCGGAACAGGTTAGAGGACGGGTTCCATTAAAACAAGGATTGAAACTCTGCTCAATCACAACGCACCCGACAGCGCACATGAGTTAGAGGACGGGTTCCATTAAAACAAGGATTGAAACACCAGCATGGCCCGGTGACGACATACCAGCCTGAAGGTTAGAGGACGGGTTCCATTAAAACAAGGATTGAAACTTCAAAGGACGGGCCTGAAAGATACAAAGCTCGAAGAGTTAGAGGACGGGTTCCATTAAAACAAGGATTGAAACTACCCTATCTGCAATGCAGTGGTTGACGATTTATCGTTAGAGGACGGGTTCCATTAAAACAAGGATTGAAACTCAACTTGATTATTTTTCCCCCACAAGGGCAGTTCAGTTAGAGGACGGGTTCCATTAAAACAAGGATTGAAACATAATTTCAAGGGCTATTTGGCGGAGAGGGTGGGATTGTTAGAGGACGGGTTCCATTAAAACAAGGATTGAAACAACTTTGACATAATCATTCCAGCAAGATGTTCGGAAGTTAGAGGACGGGTTCCATTAAAACAAGGATTGAAACTGTCAAACATTCTCTCCGATCCCCCGTAATCGAATCGTTAGAGGACGGGTTCCATTAAAACAAGGATTGAAACCCCGTAGCTTCTTGTTCGTCCATCCAGGAAATTCATGTTAGAGGACGGGTTCCATTAAAACAAGGATTGAAACTTGACATGCTTGCACAGGCCGAAGTTGTCCCAAACGTTAGAGGACGGGTTCCATTAAAACAAGGATTGAAACAAAAATAAGGAGGTTCAATAAAATGGCTCAACCATTGTTAGAGGACGGGTTCCATTAAAACAAGGATTGAAACTCCGGAGTGATGATCCCGACATCGGTCTGCATCGATGTTAGAGGACGGGTTCCATTAAAACAAGGATTGAAACACGAATCCAGAGCGCTCATGAAATAACCACGCTCGAGTTAGAGGACGGGTTCCATTAAAACAAGGATTGAAACCGAGTCCGCCCCGGTGCCGCCGGTAAAACCCGCTCAGTTAGAGGACGGGTTCCATTAAAACAAGGATTGAAACCATCAAGCGAAGGGACTGGTAATGCCTTACTCACTAGTTAGAGGACGGGTTCCATTAAAACAAGGATTGAAACCTTTTAAGGGCTGGCGTTACCCAGATGTCTCTTGCCGTTAGAGGACGGGTTCCATTAAAACAAGGATTGAAACTTTGTTCTTTTTCCCTCTGTCATTATGTTTTTCCATTATGTGTTAGAGGACGGGTTCCATTAAAACAAGGATTGAAACCTTCTCAACCTATGTTGGATAAATATGGGACGGTTTGTTAGAGGACGGGTTCCATTAAAACAAGGATTGAAACTTGTTTGGGTTTGTTTTTTGGGATATGCAGAGTAAAAGTTAGAGGACGGGTTCCATTAAAACAAGGATTGAAACCTTGGAGTACCTTCCAATGACATACCTCTGCAGTAGTTAGAGGACGGGTTCCATTAAAACAAGGATTGAAACTTAAAGGAGGGCTCCCATGAAACGAATCATTATTATGTTAGAGGACGGGTTCCATTAAAACAAGGATTGAAACTCGGAGGATGAAATACATTAAGATACAATCACACGTTAGAGGACGGGTTCCATTAAAACAAGGATTGAAACTTCTCCGTATCTTTCCTACGGAGAGGATGCCGATTGGTTAGAGGACGGGTTCCATTAAAACAAGGATTGAAACATCTGCCCTTACAATACCCCCTCTTCGTTCTCCTTTGTTAGAGGACGGGTTCCATTAAAACAAGGATTGAAACATTTTGGCGCCACTCGCTCGACGAGCTTTTTCTTGTCGTTAGAGGACGGGTTCCATTAAAACAAGGATTGAAACTCGATCCAATCTTTCCGAAAAGCAATTCGCATTTTAATGTTAGAGGACGGGTTCCATTAAAACAAGGATTGAAACATCTCATCTTCGGAATAGCCCAGAGGCTTTCGGGCAGTTAGAGGACGGGTTCCATTAAAACAAGGATTGAAACGGCAAGTTGGCTTGTTGAAGGGTTTCCGTAAACTCTTGTGTTAGAGGACGGGTTCCATTAAAACAAGGATTGAAACTCGCCTGCATTGGTGTCCAATTTTGTAATGTCTGAGTTAGAGGACGGGTTCCATTAAAACAAGGATTGAAACACCTCCTTTTTCCCATATCCAGCATCAACCAAAGGGGTTAGAGGACGGGTTCCATTAAAACAAGGATTGAAACCCAAATTAATGGGAGGTGACCATGATAGAAATCGAGGTTAGAGGACGGGTTCCATTAAAACAAGGATTGAAACCCTCCTCTCCAGTTTAAACTCCCTACACTCTCTCTTTGTTAGAGGACGGGTTCCATTAAAACAAGGATTGAAACACCAGGGCCGGCATAAAACGATGAAAAACTTGTCATGTTAGAGGACGGGTTCCATTAAAACAAGGATTGAAACTTTATAATTGAATTATGACACCAAATGAAATTCGAGTTAGAGGACGGGTTCCATTAAAACAAGGATTGAAACAATTTCGCAGACAGAGAACCCTTTGAGGTGCATCCCGTTAGAGGACGGGTTCCATTAAAACAAGGATTGAAACTCCAACATAGGTTTAACAGCAGGGCCGTCTTACCTGGTTAGAGGACGGGTTCCATTAAAACAAGGATTGAAACAACAGTCAAGCCCGATCTTACAAGCAGGCATTAAATAGTTAGAGGACGGGTTCCATTAAAACAAGGATTGAAACTATAATGGGATGGGATGAAATAAGCGGACCCTCAACGTTAGAGGACGGGTTCCATTAAAACAAGGATTGAAACCAGGTAGCTTTGCACTGGTCGGCCCTGAAAGAGAGCGGGTTAGAGGACGGGTTCCATTAAAACAAGGATTGAAACCGGGAGGCAAGAAAAATATATCTGGCATGCATTCTGGTTAGAGGACGGGTTCCATTAAAACAAGGATTGAAACACGAATGCTTCAGATGTTTCTATTTATCCATGTATGTTAGAGGACGGGTTCCATTAAAACAAGGATTGAAACTAAAGTCAAGCGATTTTTTCAAGACAGATCATTTCTGTTAGAGGACGGGTTCCATTAAAACAAGGATTGAAACAATAGAGATAGGTTTTAGTAATCTCGGTTAAGAGTGTTAGAGGACGGGTTCCATTAAAACAAGGATTGAAACAGGTTGGCTGTCAAGAAGTGGTTTTTACAAGTGTTGGTTAGAGGACGGGTTCCATTAAAACAAGGATTGAAACAGGGCTGCCCTTGAAGCCGAGGCTGCCGGTGAGAAGGGTTAGAGGACGGGTTCCATTAAAACAAGGATTGAAACCCCAGGATTCGATCTCGAACGGCCATACCAGGTCAAGTTAGAGGACGGGTTCCATTAAAACAAGGATTGAAACAATAAACAGTTAGCAGCATGAAATAAATCTTCATCCCGTTAGAGGACGGGTTCCATTAAAACAAGGATTGAAACCCAATTCCAATGATTGGGTGGATCAAGGAGGGAAGGTTAGAGGACGGGTTCCATTAAAACAAGGATTGAAACAAGATCGATGGGATGCCTAAAGAAGTATCCCGACACAGTTAGAGGACGGGTTCCATTAAAACAAGGATTGAAACTGCTTTGCCTGCTCTGGTTTGTCTGTGGCATAGGAGTTAGAGGACGGGTTCCATTAAAACAAGGATTGAAACACAGGGCCCCTTTGCCAGATGCGCTCTTAATGTATATGTTAGAGGACGGGTTCCATTAAAACAAGGATTGAAACAAGAGAGGTAAAAATGTACTGCCCTAAATGCGGATGTTAGAGGACGGGTTCCATTAAAACAAGGATTGAAACAATCCTGGCTGTCCTACCGGCCTACGGGGAAAGGAGGAGTTAGAGGACGGGTTCCATTAAAACAAGGATTGAAACTGCCGGTTCAAAAACTTCTTGCCAAAATCCATATTGCGTTAGAGGACGGGTTCCATTAAAACAAGGATTGAAACAGGGCCGCCCTTGAAGCCGAGGCTGCCGGTGAGAAGGGTTAGAGGACGGGTTCCATTAAAACAAGGATTGAAACCCATAATCTATCGCCAGCAAACCCTTGATAGGAGCGGAGTTAGAGGACGGGTTCCATTAAAACAAGGATTGAAACACTGACGAATCCAAGACCGTCTCAAGCTCGCTTGTGGGTTAGAGGACGGGTTCCATTAAAACAAGGATTGAAACCCCTCTGAATATCTCCCTGGGTAGATACAGTCTTGTTGAGTTAGAGGACGGGTTCCATTAAAACAAGGATTGAAACATTGCGGACCTTATAGTACGGTGCAAATCAGCATTGGTTAGAGGACGGGTTCCATTAAAACAAGGATTGAAACTCTCTTTCTCCTTTCAATCTGATGATGGAGTCCAGGTTAGAGGACGGGTTCCATTAAAACAAGGATTGAAACCGCATTGACTTAGGGCAAAGATTCATGATCATCACCGTTAGAAAGCGGATTCCATTAAAACAAGGTCATTAAGCACAGATTCGATAAGGAGATCCTACAATGGAGACAAATATAGCAGTTTTTAAGGGGAAGGAAATTAGAAAGACACTTCACAGCAATGAGTGGTGGTTTTCAATTGTGGATGTATGCGCTGTTCTGACTGAAAGCGCAGATGCTGGAGCATACTGGAGGAAATTGAAACAAAGACTCAGGGGAGAAGGAAGTGAAGTCGTGACACTTTGTCACGGGTTGAAGTTGCTTGCTCCGGACGGAAAACTGAGAGAAACCGATTGTGCCAACACTGAAGGCATCTTTCGCATCATTCAGTCAGTTCCCTCGCCCAAAGCCGAGCCTTTCAAGCGCTGGCTGGCAAAGGTTGGCTACGAGCGGGTGCAGGAGATCGAAGACCCGGAGCTGGGAACGAAGAGGACGCGGACACTCTATAAGGCGAAGGGTTATTCCGATGATTGGATTGAAAAGCGGATGCGCGGCATTGCTATCAGGGAAGAGCTTACGGAGGAGTGGAAAAATAGGGAGGTAAGGCGTGAGAGGGAGTACGCGATACTTACCGCCGAGATCGCAAAAGCCGCCTTCGGCATAACACCGGGAAAACACAAGAAAATAAAAGGGCTGAAACGAGAAAATCTTCGGGATCATATGAACGATCTCGAGCTCATATTTTCAATGCTGGGCGAAGCGGCTACGACCGAAATAACGCGGGTTGATGATGCGAAAGGATTTCAAGAAAGCAAGCATTCTGCACGTAAGGGAGGAGAAGTCGCCGGCAAAGCAAGAAAAGACCTTGAACAGAAAACCGGCAGGCGGGTCGTCTCACGCGAAAACTATCTGACAACTCCCCAGGGAATGAAGAAGATAGAAAGGAAGTGATTGCGCCATGACCGAACCCATTCTTCCTCCCCTTAAACCTATTCCCATCAAGGACCGCATTTCGGTGGCCCACGTGGAAAAAGGTAACATTGACGTTCTCGATGGGGCCTTCGTTGTTGTGGATAAAAACGGAGTTCGAACTCACATTCCTGTAGGAGGGCTCGTCTGTATCATGCTGGAACCCGGAACGTGTTCCCCGCACACGCGGGGATGAATCAACCGGTTAATTTGGATTACGAGGGATATGGTTAAAATCAAATTATTGAGGGGATAAGTGTAAAGCGTTTTTTTTGTTTGAACCGGTAAATTGAAAAATCCTTATGGTCGAGGGTGAATACTTTATGGACTTCGAGAAAATCTGCAAGCGCCACCAGGGTTGCATCGGCTAAATCCATTGGCAGGTCGCTATATTGTTTCATCAACTCGTGGCACCGTATAAGGAGGTCTTGTCCGAGGTGATAAATTTCGATTCCACCTCTCCGGATAAAAAGCCAAAGACTATCTTGAACTTCCCATGAAAAATTTAGCAGGTAAAAACATTCTGTGAGGACAGGCCATGTGGTTACAAGAGGCTCTCTCATTTCCTTGAGAATTTCAAGGCATTGGGTATGATACCGGTCGTCCTTATCAAATAAAGCAACGATGGGACCCGTATCGATAAGAATCAAGTTTTCCTCCTGAATCTTTGCCGTAGAATCTCTTCGCTTCTTGAAGAAAGATCACTCCTTCCGCTTCCGGGTTTGTCCAATAGATCTTTTATCATTTCATAAGGTTGCTTCCGTCTTCCAGCGAGAACACGGGCACAGTAATCCGAGAGTGATCGTTTAATCACTTCGGCCTTGCTAGTCTTAAGTGTTAAGGCGGTCTGCTCAAGCAAAGAATCGGTCTTTTTATCGAGACGTACGCTGAGAGGCATTCTTCATCACCCCTTTCCATTATTTGTGATACATATTGTATTACAACAAATGACATTTGTCAATCTATATATCGGACCCAAATCCCGACATAGAATTTTACCGTCCACCGTAAATCCCTTCCCCTTGCGGGAGGGGACTAATAAGGGGAGGGGTAACCATTCTGGTGATTTATCACCCTCACCCTAACCCTCTCCCGTCAAGGGAGAGGGGATTGATGGAGAATTCCTATCTCTGTTTTTGGGTCGGAATTCGGAATTCAGAAGACAAAGAGTTTCCCCTTGGGGAGCATTTTCCAGCGCAGGCTCGGGGAAACCGGCTGGGAGGCGACGATGCTTGCCTCTTCATCGGAAGCATAATACAGGGAATAATACCATGGGTCTTTGGTGTATTCCCGAAACCCATAGAGCAGGTTTCCGTCGGCAAAAAGGCAGGTCAGGGAGGAGTGCGTATGGTTTGTTTTAATATGGCCTGCTGCCTTCCGGAAACCTTTCGCCAGGCCCAAAGGAATAAAATTCATCACGTAGCGGAAATAGACTTCGCTGTCCAGCGCTTCGGGGGATGGCCGATCGTGGGTGATCTCTTTACGCAGGGGTTTGAAATCCCGAATCGTCCCGTTATGGGCGAAGAGAATATTTCCAGACGCAAAGGGATGGGCATGAACAAGCTTGGAAGTGCCGCTCCAGGAGGATTTCCGAAGGTGAAGAAGAAGGGTTTTTGACGCTTTAACCTTTTCGCAGATTTCAAAGAATTCCTGCTTCTCCTCTAGAATGGAGCCTCCGCTCCTGTGAACAACTGCTTTCCCGTTCTTGTAGAACCCGATCCCCCAGCCGTCCAGATGGCCAGGCGCATCGCCCGGCAGAAATTTCCCGGCTTTGGCCAGTTCGAAGAAATTTTCCAGGATCTTCTGATGTCTTCGAAAAACGAAGTTTTTCAAGCCAAGCATCCTGCACATCTCAAGTCCATTAGTCCTAATGAAAAAAGAATTTCACAATGCTGATCGCGATGATGATCCCGAACAGGTCGGCGAGGATGCAGACCGGAACCAGATATCTTGTCCTCTTCATCCCCACCGCCCCCAGGTAAACCGCCAGTACGTAAAAGGTTGTTTCCGCGCTCCCCATGATGACCGCAGAAATCCTGCCGGCCAGGGAATCCGGACCGTTTGTCTTGACGATATTTGTGAACACGCCCAGGGAAGCGCTTCCAGACAGGGGTTTAATGAGGCTGATCGAGACGACATCGATGGGAACATGGAAGGCTTCCAGGACTCCCCGGAGAAGTTCCTGGGCAAATTCAAAGGCCCCCGAGGCTTGAAAAGCTTTGACCGCCACGAAGATTGCCAGGAGGTATGGAAATATCCTGATGACCACGCCCAGCCCGCCTTTTGCGCCGGAGATGAAACAATCGTAAACTCTCACCCTCCTGGCGCACCCATACAGAATCGTAAACAGGATAAAGAACGGAATGATGAGCTGCGAAATCAAACTGACCGTTTTCATTTAAGGACCCTCCTGAATGCGAACAGGATTCCGAGAGCAAAGAGGGCCGACAGGAAAGTTGCCAGCAGGGTCGGCAGGACAATGGCCGACGGATCTTTGGATCCGTAATCTGCAAGGATGCCGATCACGGTGAACGGGATCAGTTGAATACTGGCGGTATTCACTACGATGAAAACCATCATCTCAAAGGTGATGGTTTCACCGCCCGGATGCAAGGTTTTGAGGTCCTGCATGGCCTTGATGCCGAGAGGGGTGGCGGCGTTCCCGAGCCCGAAAAAGTTGGCCAGCAGGTTCAAGGTGACGGAAGTGATCGCAGGATGTTCCGGGGGGATATTTTTAAAGAGCCGCCTCACAAAATATTGAAAGAAGCCGGAGAGACGGTGGATCAGCCCCGAATCTTCGATGATTCTGGTGATTCCCAGCCAGAGGGAAACAATGCCCAGAAGGAAGAGACTCACCTCGACTGCCGATTTCGCGCCCTCAAAAATGGACTTTGTAAATTCGCCCAGCCTGCCGTTTAGGAAGGAGAAGAAAACGCTGGTTACGATCAGCAAAACCCAAATCGTATTCATAGAAGGGTAAGCGCTTTTTGCATAGTATTGAGTTCCACCCGGGCGCCGACGGGCAGGGTGATCTTGTTCTTCACGTGTCCGATATAGGGGCAACTGACCAGCGGGAAATCGATCTTCATCTGGCTGGATAAGATATTGTAAACATCTTGATCCTTGATCCCTCTGAAATCCCCAAGGATGAGCCCCTTCACTTTTCGCAGTTTTCCAGCGAAAATCCACTGGGTCAGGTACCGATCGACTTTATACAGTTTTTCGTCAACGTCTTCAAGAAACAAAATCGCCCCTTCTGTATCGATTTCCCATTCTGTACCCATGAGGGCGGTGAGGGTAATCAGATTCCCCCCTTTCAGGCGCCCCCGGGCTCTTCCATGGCGGCGAACCTTCACCGGCGCCCCTTCAAACAGGTTTCTGTCGGGGAACCCATTCACAGCGTTTAAGAACGAGCGGATCGTGAACCTGGAAGGCGGAGAAAAATTGATGACCATGGGCGAGTGGAGCGTAATCAAACCGGTCCGTTCAAAGAGGACGTTGAGCAAGGCGCTGAGATCGCTGAACCCGGCCAGGAGCTTGGGGTTGCTGCGGATGAGGTTGAAATCCAAATGGGGAAGCAGCTTCATGGAGCTGTATCCACCCCGTTGGGCAAGAATGATTTCTACTTTTTTATTCAAAAAGGCGGCGTGGACTTGCGCCACTTTCCTACGAGTGGAAGGTAGTTTGGTGATGGGTCTCTTATTGAGAACTTTGAACCCCAGCTTCTCCAGGTATTTTATGCCGGCCGTGAAGTCTTTCTTTTTTTTAATCAGCAAACTCGGCGTAATGGTGTATACGGCCTTCAACGAAACTCTCCAAATTCCCATCCCCCTCCTAACCTCCCCCTTGAAAGGGGAGGAACACAACAATCTCCCTCCCCTCCAGCCTGCCTGCGCGAAGCCGCTTCGGCGAAGGCAGGGGGGAGGGAAAGGATGGGGGTAATCAGATGTCTATTCAATTATGGAACTATTATTAACTCAATTTATTATGATTGCCGGTTACAGTCAAGAGAACATACTCCCTGGAGGAGAAAAAAATGGGAAGCAAGATTCCATGTCCTGCTTCCCATTTCAGTTTTCTCCTCACCAGCCGGGGGGATTTCACTGGGGGGCGGTGATCTTTTTTGACTCTTCCTCGGTCAGGTCAGCTCTCCTTTTTAAATTCCACGAGCCCACCCAGTCTTTGAAGGTCTTCAGATTTTTCTGCCTCTCCTCTTCATCCTTTCCAAGAAAAACATACATATTCCCGGGTTTTTTATCCTCTTTGCTTTTTCCATCATCGAGCCGTCTCATGATGGCGCCGGCATCTTTGCCTTTCACAAATTCCAGTAAAAGGGCGTAATGGTCCATCCGGGGGCCTTTGTTCTCCTTGGTAAATTTCTCTTTCTCCTTCTTAAATTGATCCACGAGAGGCGCCTCGGACCCATGACACTTTGAACATCTTGCCTCCATGAGAGGACGAACCTCTTTCTGGTAGGTCGCCTGGGCGATGGATATGGTTGGGACCAAAAGAAATAGTAAAGAGATGATGAAGACCCGTTTTTTCATTTCGCTTTCCCTTTCTCTCCCTTATAAAGAGATTGTGTCGTAAGTCCGTTCATGGTTCGACAGAGCCTGGCCTGAGTGAACCGTTCGTCCCTTCGAGAGCCTCAGGGCGAACGGTGAGTCGAAGGGCGAATGGCGAATTACGAAACAGTCTCAAAAAGGGGAGAAGCGATTGGAAGCCTCTCCTCCCGTTGTTTCTATTTCCCAAACTTTGCTTCATAAGCCTGCGCCCCCTTTAAAAATCCGGCCTCATCGCCTGCACGGTCTTTGTGGCATCCATTGCAGGAATTGGGAAGAATGTTTTTAGGATCCTTTCTGAACATCTCCAGACTCAAATGGGGTTTGATGATCTTGAAATCATGGGAGTGAATATCCCCTGCCTCGGCTGAGCCTGCCGTCTTTACCATATGGCAGGAGGAGCAACGGCTGGTGCCCTTTGTCTCGGGCGCATAGTTATGCTTGGTATGCTCCCGGATCGCTGCAGGGCTTGCAAATTTCTTATCTTTTCCGTGGCACGAGAGACAGAGGGTGTTATTCGAATCCGATTTGACAAGCTGGAATCCTCCGGCCCCTCCATGAGGATTATGGCAGTCAGAGCAGGTGACCCTGGCCTGGAAGTGTGCGCTCCTCAATAGGTCATGCCACTGCTGGTGATGGGATTTGGCATGGGCTTGAGGGTCTCCCCATTCCCCTGGTTTGAATTGATAATATTTGGAGAGAGGCTCGCCCAGTTGATAAGGTTTGTTATCCTTGTCGTTCCAGGGAAATCCGATGATCCCCTCAGGGACGCTCACCCCTCTGGAATGGCACTGGCCGCAAACTTCCAAGCCCCGTTCGTATGGCAGTTTCCGGGGGTTGATGATCTTCCCTTTGGTCTGGGGAGATTTGACATGTTCGGAGCCAGGGCCATGACATTTCTCACACCCGGTGTTGAGTTCCGTATAGCTGGCCTCATATCCTTTATCAACCTTCTTCAATTCCAGCCCTGTGTTGTGGCACCCTGCGCAGCTCATTTCAAATGATTTATCCATAGAAGGCTGTTTAATACTTCCATCTTCATTGTACCAATTTTGGAGGTTGTAAGGAACCCATCTGGAAGTGGCCTGGTTCCATTGAATGGGAAGGATGTAGTGGTGGTTGCCCATCTTCGCTTGATAGCGCTGTTTCCAGCCCCATCCTCCATAGGTTCTCACCACGGTATAGGTGATTTCTTTGGATGGGTCTTTTCCATCAATGAGTGTGGCCATATAGGACCTGTCAGCTCCCCGGCTTAACTTGACAGAGACCTCCGGGATTTTGCCTGCCTTTAATTTGACCGTTCCTTTCCAGTCGACGACAACACTGCCATTATCAGGGGTCAGAATTTGCTGCGATTTGTTGTGAAGCGTATCCTTCCACGTTCCATAAATAGCTTTATGGCAGGAGGCGCATTTCCCAGAGCCCACGTATTTTGCCTGAGCCATCGCAAGTGATGGAAGGAGAACCAAAACAGAGACCAAGACCAACCATTTCAACCCTACCATTTTTTTCATTCTATCCAAGCTCCTTTCGCTATTTTGTTAAATGACCCTTCTTTGCCGCCCTCTTTTAAAAAAAGAGGGCGGATTGCCTCTATTTTGAGAAGAGAGTCTCGTAGGCTTTTACGCCCGCCTGGTATCCTGCCTTGTCTTTCCCCCATTCGGTGTGGCACCCATTGCACGAATTGGGGACCACATTTTTCGGGTCTTTCTCGAACATCTCCAGGCTCACCATCGGCCTGATGATCCCAAAGTCGTGGTTGTGAATATCTCCTGCCTCTGCTGAAGCGGCTGTTTTTACTAAATGGCAGGAGGAACATCGGCTGATCCCTCTGGTCTCCGGAGCATAGTTGTGCTTGGTATGGATCCGGATGGCCCAGGAATTGGCAAACTTTTTATCTTTGGCATGGCAGGAGAGGCAGAGGGTGTTGTTATAATCGGCCTTGGTCAGCTGGGATCGACTGGGCCCGCCATGGGGATTATGGCAATCAAAGCAGAGGACCCGCCCGTAGAAATGGCCGCTCTTTTGAAAGTCAAGCCACTGCTGGTGATGGGATTTAGAATGGGCCTGCGGATCTCCCCAGAGCCCCGGCTTAAATTGGTAGTATTTGGAGAGGGGTTCTCCTAATTTATAGGGTTTGTTCTCTTTGTCATTCCACGGGTATTCAAAGGTTCCATTCGGGACGCTCACCCCTCTTGTATGGCATTGGCCGCAAACCTCCAGGCCTCTTTCATACGGCAGTTTCCGGGGGTCGATGATTCTCCCTTTGGTCTTGGGAGACTTGACGTGTTCCGAGCCGGGACCATGGCATTTTTCGCATCCGGTATTGAGCTCCATATATTTCGATTCATAGCCTGAGTCAACCTTTTTCAATTCAAGGCCGGTATTGTGGCAGCCGGCGCAGCTCATTTCAAAGGATTTCCCTACAGCGGGTTGTTTGATGCTGCCATCCTCATTATACCAATTCTGCAGGTTATAGGGGACCCACCGGGAGGTCGCCTGGTTCCACTGGAAGGGAAGAATGTAATGGTGGTTTCCGATCTTGACTTGATAGCGTTGTTTCCAGCCCCAGCCCCCATAGGTCCTTACCACAGAATAAGAGGCCTCTTTAGAAGGATCTTTTGCATCGACTAAGGTGGCCTGATGAATGCCCCCGGGCGCATCCTCCAATTTGACTATCACCTCCGGGATATTTCCAGCTTTAAGTTTGATCATGCCTTTCCAATTGACTACCAGCGCGTCATTGGTGCGACTTAAGACCTGCTGAGACTTGTTGTGAAGCGTATCCTTCCACGTCTCATAAATTACGCTGTGGCAGGACATGCATTTCTTGGAGCCGACATAAGCGGCCTGGGCCATGGTCAAAGAGGGAATAAGGATCAGAACAGAAAGGAAAAGAGAGCATCCCACTATTAAAAATTTCTTCATAGAATCTATCCTCCTTTTGCTTAAAATATCATCCCTTCCTAATGTAGTGCGTCCAACGCTTCTTTACATTAGGTCCGAGGCCGTCATTCCTGCGAAAGCAGGAATCCAGATCAGAAATACTGGATTCCGGGTCAAGCCCGGAATGACAATCAAAGGAAAGGAACTTTTGACGCAGTACACTAAATAGGGATCCAGGTTCCCTGTGTCATTTATTTTTTTATGGATAGGGCAGTTGCCCTTTCCTTGCCAGAGCCATATGTTCTTCTTTTCCGATATGGGCTTTATGGCATCGGGTGCAGGATTTTAAGCCATTCTCCCTGGCGATCTTCCCGCCTTCCAGGGCATCCTTTCCCATCATCATCTCCTGATACTTTTCTCCCGGGCCATGGCAGGCCTCACAGCCCACGTTTTCCTCTTTATAGGTTTTCTTTTCCGGGTCATATCCGGTGGCATGACAGGGTGTGCACTTGGTTTTATCCTTCTCTGTCCGGATGTAGGAAAAGGCGTGTTTGGCCATGGAGGACTTCCTCCAGGCATCGACATGTTTCTTATCGAGGCTTTCATGGCATCCGATGCAAGATTCGGAGCCGGTATAGGCCACTTCTTCCTGAATGAAGATGGATCGTTCCTTAGCCGGGGGCTCTTCCGGCAATACCGGCGCTTTCTTCTCCCAGTTTCGAATAAAGGCTACCAAATTCTTAAGTTCCTCCTGGTTGAGCGGCCCCCCATCCTTTTCGCCGAGCGCAACCATCCCGCTCCGTGGGATTCCGCGCTCAACGATCTTATAAAGAATGGCGTCATCCACAGCCTCAAGATAGTTTTTGGAATTGATGGCGTTGATCCTTTTTTGAGGGCCTCCTGTCTCTCCATGGCACCTGGCGCAGTGGGTCAGATAGAGGGGTTTGCCTTTTTCAACAGCTTCCAGCCGCATGGTTTCACCCTCTTTCTGAACACGACGGGGTTCCATGAACCAGTAGATGGACAGATAGATAGCCATCGCTACGGTCAGGATCATGGCCAACAAGATCTTTTTTTCCATCGTCTCCTCACCCCTTCACAATCTGAGAGGGATCGAAGTTTTTTCTAACCATGGGGCTTGCCGTATCCACCACCAGTTTTTCATCGACGATCTGGAGTTTATAAAGGTCTAAGGGGCGGGGGGGAGGCCCCTCGATCACCTCTCCATTCGGGTCAAATTTGGCTCCGTGACAGGGACATTCGAATTTTTTAAGCATTTCATTCCAGGTGACAACACAATTCAAGTGTGGACAGACAGCCGAAAAAGCCAGGAATCCTCCTTCCAGTTTTTTGATGAAGGTCTTCTCCTTACGGAAATAGATGACCTCACCCACCTTGAAATCCCTGACCTTTCCTGCGACAAAAATCTTTTCCCCTTTGCCCTGCGTCTTTCTTGGCCAGAGGAAGGCAAAGGAGCCCACGATCAGCTCGCCGATCACAACAACCGCCGCCCCAATCCAGGCGCATACTATCAATCGTCTTCGGGAGATGGTTTTATTCATGTTCGTAGTTTTTAGATCCATTTTCCCCCTCCCCTCTATCCCCTCCCGCCAAGAGACTGTGTCGTAATGTCATTCTGAGGCGATAGCCGAAGAATCTCTATGATCGATTCAGTTGAAATCATTAGATTCTTCACGGAGTTTACCCTGAGCGGAAAAGAGAGACTCCTCGCTTCGCTCAGAGTGACAGTAAGCGAAGGGTTCAGAATGACAAACATCTTAATTCCCACATTGCGACACAGCCTCCCAAGGGAGGGGAATGTTTGGGGTGGATTTATTTCCATGGCAGAACGAAATTCCAGTTCTCTCCTCTGAAGAGAGCGCCTATGACGGTGAAGATCAGGGCTCCTATAATAAAGGCCGTAAAGAGTATAAGGAGCACCTTCCGGTTTTCGCCGCCTATAAAGATCCGGTTTAAAAAGGAGCCGATTTTGGTTCCGGGTTTTTTGTCTATATAAGGGATTAGAAAAAGCCAGAGAACAATGCAGATGGGGATGATGATTCCGGGGATGACTGGTTTGTCGGTATAGTGGATCAGTTCCTGAATCCCCGTAAAATACCAGGGGGCTTTGCCCGGGTTCGGAGTGACCAGAGGATTGGCCAGCTCTTCAAGAGGGGCATCGAAGAGGAGGGAGATGATCATGAGAATAAAGGTGACGGCTAATGTGCAGATCGTTAATAGAATGATGTAATGGGGAAAGGTCTCTACCGTATCTTCCACCCGCTTTTCCGTCATGGGCGAAGTTCCATCCACCATCTCCATCAAACCGTAGGTCTTATTGGGATCCTTGACAAAAACGGGATGCTTCTTTTCTTCCATTTAATGCAACCTCTCTATCAAATTCTGCTTTCACCCCTCCCCCTTCCCCTCAGGGGAGAGGGCGGGGTGAGGGGAAATCCGCAATTCAAAGCGGCCCTGAGATTCCTCCGTCCTTTCTCACCCTCCAGAAGTGGATGGCCATCAGGAGCCCGGTGAAAAAAGGAAGGACCACACAGTGGAGGACATAAAACCTGAGCAGGGCCTCGTGGCCCACTTCATCGGCCCCCAGCATAAAGAAACGGATATAGCTCCCCAGAAAAGGGGTATAGGTCATAATAGTTGTTCCCACGGTGATCCCCCAGTAAGCCAGCTGATCCCAGGGAAGGAGGTAGCCTGTATAACTGAGGGCAAGCGTCAGAACCAGCAGGCCGATGCCGACCACCCAGTTAAATTCCCTCGGAGGCCGGTAGGAACGGGTATAAAATACTCTAACCATATGGAAGAAAACGGTGGCGACCATTCCGTGGGCGGACCATCTGTGCAGGTTTCTTAAAATCTTCCCATTAAATAGAAGAGCCAGGGCCTGCATATCGAAATAGGCCCTTTCAATCGAAGGCGTGTAGAGAAACATCAAGAGTATTCCTGTAACGGTGAGGATGATGAAGAGAAGGCAGGAGATTCCCCCGAGACAGAAGGTAAAGGAGAAGCAAAGTCCATGGCGCTTCATCTTTGCGGGGAAGATATGAAGGAAAAAGTTGTTAAAAATCAGCATCGATCTTTTCAGATCGGTATCCGGAATCCCTGTTCTGAAGATAGATCGCCAGACCGCCGAATCTGAAATGCGCTGGAGGATTCCCTTTTTCATCTTAATTCATACTCCTCACCCTAACTCTCCCCCCCGGAGGGGAGAGGGGTTCATTTTAGTAAAAGGTTGATTTACGATGGTATTCTTCCATGGTGATCGTCCCCGTAGGGCACCGTTTAACGCAAAGGCCGCACTGAATGCAACGGCTTTCGTCTTTGAAGATGACGGTTGCCAGATTTCGCTTCTCTGCCTCTACGAAAGATACCCCATAAAGGGATTCAACCCATTTTGAAAGCTTTTCGTCTCTTTTTATCTCATCAAGCCTTGCCATCCTGAAACAGAACTTCGGACAGATATCCACGCAGCCTCCGCAGAGGATGCATTTGGTCCGGTCGAAGATGGTGAAGAGGTGGCATTGCAGGCACCGGGAGGCTTCTTTCTGGGCCAGCTCTTTGGAAAACCCCAGATCCACCTCCCGATCGAGAACCATTCTTTCCTCGATGGAGATCGTATCTACTTTCTGCCGGGGAATCTTTTCAAGATCAGGATCGACCCTGACTTCGTGGACTGGAGTAAAGTGGGAGGGTCTTCCTTGATAGACTTCTCCGCTCAGATATTTATGTATGGAAAGGGCAGCCCTTCTTCCGTCAGCAATCACACGGATCACATCTCTCGGACCTGTGACAAAATCTCCTCCGGCAAAGATCCCCTGTACATTTGTCTCAAAGGTTTCAGGATTGACGGCCAGGCGGTCCCACCGGGATATCTCAAGGCCGATTGCCTCGGGAAGGAAAGAAATATCAGGGGATTGGCTGACCGCTGGAATGAGAAGGTCAATCGGAATGTCGAATTCCGACCCTGGAATAGGGATGGGCCTTCTTCTTCCGTCTGCCTCAGGATCCCCCTGACGGTTTCGACCACACCGGAGGCCGGAGACATTGATGTTGTCTCTGGAGAGGACGGCAATGGGAGAGGTCAAAAAATGAATCTGGATTCCTTCCTCTTCCACCTGCTCAAGCTCCCTTTGATCCACCGGCATCTCTTCCCTTGTTCGCCGGTAAAGGATGGAGACCTCTTTCGCCCCGAGACGCAGGGAGGAACGGGCCGTATCCATGGCCGTATTCCCACCTCCCACCACAGCCACCCGCTCGCCGATCTTGATATCCTCTTTCAGGTTTACCATGCGCATAAAGGTCACCCCATGGATGACCCCGTTCAGATTCTCTCCCTGGATTCCCAACTTTTCAGCCTTGTGGGCGCCCGCGGCGATGTAGACGGCATCATAATCCCTTCTCAATCTTTCTAAATTCAGATCTTTCCCAACGGGGGTTCCGGTGAGGATGCTTACGCCTAACCGCTCCACTTCTTCAATCGCCTTGGTCACCACTTCCCGTGGAAGACGATAGGCAGGGATGCCCACATTGAGCATTCCTCCAGGGATGGGGAAAGACTCATAAAGGGTGACGGCATAGCCTAATCTCGCAAGATCGTTTGCCGCAGAGAGACCCGAAGGCCCGGCGCCAATGATGGCTATCCTTTTATCCCTCTTTCTCACCGGCTTCTCTTCCCGGGAAGGAGAAGTTTTATGATCCGCAGAAGCCCTTTTTAAGGAACAGATGGAGATGGGATCGTCGATAAGCAGGCCTCTCCTGCATTTTTCTTCGCAGGGATGGACACATATCCGTCCTAAGATGGCGGGGAAGAGGTTGTCCTCCCGGTTGAGTTCGAAGGCGCAATCATAATCTTCATCGGAAATGGCTGAGATATACCGGGGAGCCCGGGTATTGACAGGGCAGGCATTTTCACAACCGATATTCTCCTCGAACCACCGCTGGTCCGGGAGCTGGACATGGAATCGAGTCGAAACGGTTTCCTTCATGGCATTTTGATCTTAAAAATTTTGAGAAGGTTGGAGACTCCCGAGCGGAGCTCGTTGAGACGATTGAAATAGATGGTGGCCAGCTTCCTCATAACCTCCATCCCCATTTCCGGATCTTTTTCCATGGCTCTTCTCAACGGGTCGGCCTCAATGATCAGCACCTTGGAGGGCTTTAAACAGGTGGCTGTGACATTATATCGATAAGACTCCATCAGTGCAGCGGTCCCGAAGACCGCTCCTTCCTTTTCGATCTTGGAGGTCATGAAATCAATCTGCTCCTGTGCCTTGACGGTCAGATCCACCGAGCCCTGGATCAAGATATAGAGATGGGCGGCTTCTCCTCCCTGGTTGAAGATCGTTTTTCCCTCCGGAAAGGATTGAGCGGCAGACAGAAGCAGCAGGGTTTTTAACTGATCTTCCTTCAAACCTTTAAACAGTTCAGTCTCTTTTAACCATTCTATGGAAACCATCTTTTTCTCCACTTAAAGAACCATTGCAAAATGGTCAATTAGCAATAACCAATTATCAATTCAATGTATTGTTAATTTTACATTGCTCATTTTAAAATTTGCATTGAGTTTACATCAGGGCATCCCACGATTGAGATACTCCATCAGGTCCACCATCTCCCGGCCGTCGATTTTCTTCCAGGAAGCCTTCACCTTCCGCATCTTCTCCAGCATTTGGGGGCCGTGATTCCACATGGTCTGGGCCATGAAGATCGGAGAGATCTGTCCCTTGAGAGCCGTGAGATCAGGGGGGGTTCCCCGGGTGTGGCAGTGATGACACTGTTTTTTGTTGAAGACGGCTTTTCCTCTGACGGGATCGCCTGGCTCATCAAAGTACCGGGTGGAGAAAAGATGGGCCACCAGATCGGCCATCTCCTGGGGCGTAAGCGTCGGGCGATCCATTCCTTTCTCCATCATTCCCTTCCACATCTCGCGGGAGTGATTCCACATCATCCCGGCCAATTGGGCCAGTGTGCGTGGGAAATCCTTTTTCCTGCCCAGATCGAGCTCCCCTGAAGGGATGTGACAGCGGATGCATCCTTTCTGGGAAAAGAGTTTTTCGCCGGACCGGGGATCACCCGGAGAGAGGTAGATCTTTTCAACCGTTCCGCTCAGGCTCCGGATATAGGCGATGAGGTCTGCCATTTCGTTTTCCTTGAATTCAACCCATGGCAAACCCTTCTTCTTCATCGCCTGTTCCATCTGGGGCTCATGGTTCCACATCATCTGGGCCCAGAGAATGGGGTTGGTATACATTCCCCAGCGGCCGAGATCGACCTTTGCTCCTTCCGTAACGGTATGGCATTTCCCACACCCCTTGGTCTCCATCAGGGTCTTGCCTTTTTTAGCGTCTCCGGGCTCATCCATGTAACGGATGAAATAAAGAAAGGCAAAGAGATCGGCCATCTCCTTCTTCTCAATTTTCCGGAGGGGGATTTTCTGGGCGGACATCCTTCCCCACATCTCCGGCCCGTGATTCCACATCAGAGCCGCGAGCTGCGCCGGGCTAACGTATGATTTCGGGAGGATTCCAAGGTCAGGCCCTCCCTTGCCTCCCTCTCCCCATATGGCGTGACAGGCTCCGCATCGTTTCGTTGTGAAGACCTTCCATCCCTCTTTGATTTCTCCCGGGAGGATGTATCCGCTCCCTTTCTCAACTCCCATGGCCTGATTCCAAAGAAACAATCCGGTCCCTAATAAGAGGAGAATCGTTAATATTGAAAGACGCTTCATCTTCAATCCCTTTCTATTTTGGTTCTTCAAGCATTTCTATGGGGCCTGTCTTTATCCCTACCCTTAATAACCCCCCTTCCTCCCCCCTTAATTTAAGGGGGGAATAGAGGGGAGTTACAAAAAGGGGGATAAACCCACTCAAAAGCCGGAAGAGCCTTTATTTTTTCTTCGGGGTCCGTAGATATTCGAGTAGGTCGGCCATCTCCCCTTTTTTAAACCGGGGCCATGGAATTCCTTTTTCCACGGTCGCCCTGCGGATCTCCACGCTGTGATTCCAGATGCCCGCGGCAATCTCCATGGGATTGGTCGCGCCCTGATATTTTGAGAGATCGATGGTCATCAACTCCCCCGGCTTTCCGTCCATTCCATGACACCTGACGCATACGAGATCTGAAAATCTCTTTTTGCCATTGACGGGATTGCCCGGTTCATCGATGAAATGGAGGAAGTAGAGATAGGAGATGAGATCGGCCATCTCTTTGGGTGTGAACTTCGGGATGCCGGTTTTGGTCTGGGACATTTTGGCCAGGACGGTCGGCCCCTTGTTCCACATCGTGGAAGTGACACGGGTGAGGCTCCGGTAATAGGCCTTCGATCTTTTCGAAAGATCGATTCCGCCGGCAGAAGCCTTTTCTCCGCGAATGGGGTGGCATTCTCCGCATCCCTTCGATAGAAATGTCTTTCTCCCTTCTCTCGGGTTTCCCGGATTAATATAGGCGACCTCTTTCGGTCCCTTTGCGTTGGTTTTAATATATTCAAGGAGGTCGATCATTTCGGTCTCTTTGAATTCGGGCCACTTAATCCCAAGCTTGACCATGTTGGCGATCATATCCGGACCGTGGTTCCAGATCTGCATACTTAAAAAGACCGGAGAGATATTCTGCGGAAATTCATTCAGGCCCGATTCTCCCCCCTTTCCTTTTCCCGTAAGGGAATGACATGAAATGCAGGCCTTCTCATTAAACAGGAACTTGCCTTTAGTTGCATCGCCGGGTTCATCGAAGTATTTGAGGAAGTAGAGGTAGGCGGCGATGGAGCCGAGCTCTTCGCCGGTGAGGTCGGGCTTCAGAATCTTTGCTCTCTCGATGCCTGCAACCATCGAGGGAATATGATTCCAGAGTTTGGCCGCCAGATCGAGCTGGGTATCGCCCAGGTCGATTTTGCCGAGATCCGGGCCGGTCTTTCCTCCTTCTCCTTTAAGAGCATGACATTTCACACACCCCTTGTTCACAAAGTGGCGCGCCCCTTTGGCCGGATCGTCAGGAAGAGGGGTCTGAGCAAGGACAGATGAGGCGATAAGGAGGGAAACGGCTCCGGCGACAATAATCGCTTTCCTATTCATAGGGATCTCCGTTTAAAAAATCGATGGAAAATGTTCAATGGTCAGTTAGCAATTAGCAATCAGATGGCAATTAGTAATAAAACCCCTCCTTGTAATCAATCATGTTCCGCTCCTCTTTTTTTATTGATCATTGATGATGATCTCGTAAAAAGTCCCGATTTGTCACCCTTCTGAACTCGTTTCAGGGTCTCGTAAGTCTTTAAAATTGTTAGATGCTGAAACAAGTTCAGCATGACATTTTTCCTGTTTCAGACTTTTTACGAGACCATCATCATTGGTCATTGCTAACTGATCATTTTGCATTGATGTTTATTCCACCCCAATCCCCGGAAGATAGGTCCTGATCCGCTCCTGGACTTCGGCCATCGATTTTTCCCTTCCTTCCCTCACCTCCCAGATGGAGACAATCGGAAAGAATTTGGTAAAGATCATGTAGAGGAGAATAAAGAAGGAGACACAGCCGGCGAATACGGACCATTCCACCCAGGTGGGGAAATAGTGGACCGCCTCATTGGGGAGCCTGGGATGGGTGAGTGTGGGAACGACGATCACATATCGCTCCAGCCACATCCCGATGATGACCGAGATCGACGCGATCAAGGTCCCGTAGGGGGTCCGGGTTTTCCCAAAACTGAGGATCGGCAGCGGAATGATGAAGCAAAAAAGGAACATCCCCCAGAAATAGGGAGCAAAATGTCCCGTAAACTTGTTCCAGAAGATGGTCATATGGATGGGCTCCCCTCCGTAATAGGTGGTGAGGTACTCCGTGAAGGTGAAATAGAACCAGAGAAGGGTCATCACCAGGAGGAGGATGCCCAGATTGTTAAAGTGGACAGGTCTCAGATAGTCTTCAAGATGATAGACTTTCCGAATCAGGTTCATCGCAACGATGAGTGCGGCGATCCCGGAGAAGATGGCTCCGGTAACGAAGTAGGGGCCGAAGATGGCCGAATGCCACATGGGCTGAATGGTCATGGCGAAGACAAAGGAGACAACCGTGTGGACGGAGATGGCAACAGGGATGACGAGGATCGCCATAAAGGCAATTCCTCTTTCCAAGAGGTGGCGCTGTCTTTCCGTCCCCCTCCAGCCCAGGGCAAAGATCCGGTAAAACCATTGATATCTGCCCCCATGGTCTCTGAGAATGGCGATATCCGGGATCAACGGAAGGTAGAGATAGACCGAACTGGCGGTCAGATAGACGGTGATACTCAAAACATCCCAGAGCAGGGGAGACTGGAAGTGAGGGTATTGAAGAATATTGAGCATGCGGTCCGGTCTTCCCAGGTCCATGAGGATGTTCCCAACGCCGAAGAAGAGGACGAGAACGGTGATCACTTCAGCGGACCGGGTGATCGATCTCCGCCATTCCGCCTTGGCGAGCCGCAGGATGGCAGAAATGAGAGTTCCCGCATGGCTGATGCCGATGAAGAAGACGAAGTTGGTAATATAGACCCCCCAGTAGATGGGCCTGGAGAGCCCGGTGACCCCCAGGCCGTCCTGGTATTGGTAAATGTAAGCGGCGGCGGCCCAGAGGATGACCGCAATTAATGAGAAGAGAGTGAGATAGAAGGTTTTCCCTGTTCTCTGAATGGGCTGAAGCAAAATCGCATCATCGCCCAGCTTAAAACCTTTTTCGTCCATCACATTCCCTCTGAAAGATAGATGACCTTTGGCTCGGTTCCCAGATCCTCCAGCAATTTGAAAGCCCTTCTTTCTCTCGAGAGGATCGATACCGTGCTGAAAGGGTCGTTGAGATCGCCAAAATACATGGCGTTGCTGGGACAGGCCTGAACACAGGCCGGGATATAATCTTCCGAGAGAAGTTCCCTTTTTTCAGCCTTTGCCCTCTCCCTCGCCTTGAGCAAACGATGGTGGCAGAAAGAGCATTTCTCCACCACTCCCTTCTCCCGAACGGAGACATCCCGGTTGAGGGAGCCCTTCATCTCTTTCGGCCATTGGGGTTCATACCAGTTGAAGCTCCGCACAGTGTAAGGGCAGGCGGTGGTGCAATAACGGCAGCCGATGCACCGGGAATAAACGATGCCCACCAGCCCTTCCTCATTCGCATAGGTTGCTCCTACGGGGCAGACCTTGATGCAGGGAGGATGCTCGCAATGCATGCAGGGCCTTGGAAGGAGCCTCGCTTTAATATGGGGATATTCGCCTTCGATAAAAGGAAGGAGTTCAATCCAGTGGATGGTGCGGCCCTTGGCCGATTCTTCCGGCCCGATGATGGCGATATTATTCTCTGCGTGGCATGCCGCCATACAGGCCTGGCACCCCGAGCACTTATCCAGATCGATCACCATTCCCCACTTATGCATAAATGACTCCGACCATCTCACCCTTGTCTTTCCCCGACGGGAAGGAGACTGTGTTGCAAACTTCTTTTTGTCACCCTGAGCACCCGCGAAGGGTCTCGCAGCTTTGAGATTCTTCGCTTCGCTCAGAATGACAGCTATAAGAATGTCACATTACTTAAGTCGTTCACTATTAGATGCTGAAACGAGTTCAGCATGACATTTTTTTGCTGTTTTTCCCATTAGACACAATCTCAAGAAGCAAGGGAGCTATGTCTTGTAGATTTTCACCCGTGTGGCTCCATGGACCGGATATCCGGTCATGGGGTCGAGATCATCCCCTAAGAGTCGATAAGGATTTTCACCCAGCCCTTTTGACCACCGGCCTCCGGAATTATGGCCCTGTCCGAAGGGGATGTTGACAACATCGGGCATCGTCCCTTTATAGCGCCTTGCTTTTACTCTGATCTTTCCCCTCGGAGATTCGACCCATACCCAGTCTCCATCGGAGATGGACATCCGTTTTGCCGTCTCCGGATTGATTTCTACCCAGGTCCCCCATTTTTCAAAAAGATGCTGTCCTGCAATGGCCTGAAGCCAGGGCTGATTGGCATTCCTCCCGCCTGTCAGGGCCATCGTTTTAAAGATGTGAAGATGGAAGGGATAGGCTTTCTCATCCCCCTCTTTCTTCGGCTCCTCCCAGCGGGGGAGAAAAGAGGTCTCCTTCAACTCTCCAGAGGAGGGAGATTGAACCTTTTTCCATCCCTGCGAATAGAATTCGAATTTTCTGGAAGGCGTCCGGAAGATCCGATCCCGCTCTCCAAAATCATAAACCGGATCCCACCATCCTCCTTTTTCCAGAAGAAACTTCCAGAATTCTTCAAAGTTATTATAGGAAGGGACCGACCATCCTCCCCGCTGGAGAAGGCGTGTCCATGCCTCATCGAATTGGAGACCGAAGGTATCTCCTCTTCTGGCTTCGAAGACCCCTTTGAGGCTATAACTCATCACCTCTTTAAAATCGTTCCATGGAAATGCCTTCTGAATTTCACCTCCCAGGGATCCGGCCAGGGCGAGAAGAAAATCGCCGGTCGCCTTTGTCCGATAGAGAGGATGGAGGACCGGTTGCCGGATCCCGAGGACAGGGAATCCGTTATTGAGAAAGACCGGGTCATCCTGCCATCTTTCAAGGGGGGTGTGGTCAGGAAGAATGAGGTCTGAGAACTGGGTGGAGTCGTCCATATAAGGGGAAAAGCTGACAATCAAAGGGATCTCCAGAAAGGCATTTGAGAAGAGTCCGGGGTCCGGATTGGAAAAGAGGGGATTGGTGTAGTATAGAAAAAGGACCTTTGGCTTATAAGGTTTTCCGGAGAGGGTGTTTCTGGCCATGAGATAGGGATAACTCACAGACATCCCTTTCCCTTCATCGATCCTCTTCTGTGAATTCCCTCGCTGAGCAATGGCATCCTCTCTGAATGGAGGAAGGGATTGATAAGGGATGGATCTCGGGATCAGGACTCCGCCGGAGGTGTCGATGTTCCCCATCAATCCATTGAGCGCCGCAACAGCCATCTGGTGAAAGGGACGATCACGGTATCCGATAGCCAGAGAGGGCTGGCTCGATGAAAACTCTCTTGCCAAACGGAGGAGAAGATCGATGGGAACACCGGTGCGTCTGGAAACGACACCGGGTTCGTAGTCGGCAAGGACGAACTCTTTGAACCCGGGATGCTCCCGGCCGCCCGGGTCTGTCCAGTTTTCAAATCCGAAACAGTGTTCGGAGACAAACTCTTTATTATAGAGACCCTCCTTGATGATCATGTGGGCGAGGCCGAGGGCCAGGATTCCCTCGGTGCCGGGTTGCACGGGGACCCATTCATCGGCTTTGATAGCGGTGAAGGAGAGGCGGGATTCTATCTGGACCAGTCTTCCCCGTATGCCCGGTCTTCCCCTCCTGAAGTGACCGTAGCCCCTTAACATCTGGACCGGAGACCATGGAGACTCCAGCAGACCGGAGCCGAAAGAGAGGATGTAGCGTGCATTCTCAAAATCAAGGGCTGGGAAATCGCGGATCCCCTGTGTCAGGAAGAGGCCTTCCACAGGCGGTCCTTCCCACTGAAATTGGTTGTCGATATAGTTCGGTGAACCGAAAGCATTGAGGAAACGATCCCAGAGCGATCGCATCAATCCCCGGTACCTTCCGCCCATGACCACAAGATGGTGGGCCTCTCCTTTTTCCCGGAGGTCCTTCAACGGTTCCGCAACAAGGGTCAGGGCCTCTTCCCAGGTGATCGGCTGAAAACGGCCTTCTCCTCTTTTTCCAACCCTTTTCAGTGGGGAGCGAATCCGGTCAGGGTCGTAGAGCCCTTGAAGTCCGGCAATGCCTTTGGGGCAGAGCGTTCCCCGGTTGACAGGATGGAGGGGATTCCCGGCGATGTTGACAGCCCAACCATTGATGATCCTGACCAGGATTCCACAGCCTCCCGTACACTGGCCGCAGACCGTGGGTACCCACTTGTCGACGCCTGGCGCATTCGGTTTCTCGGCAGCGGGGAATTGGGACCATTTCCAGAAGCCGCCACCCAGGGCAAGGGCGGCTCCGGCCCCTCCCCCCATCTTCAGAAAATCACGACGATTGAACTTCATAAGACACTCATTGGAATATTGGAATTGTGGAATATTGGAATAATGGGTCAAAGAAAATTCGTGAAAGAATTATTCTTTCATTTTTTCCCCAACATTCCATTATTCCAACGTTCCATTATTCCATTTTAATTTCAGATGTGGCATGCCAGACAATCATTGTTTGCTTTGGTCTTTGTGTGGCAGTCCATGCACCATTTCATCGTCATCTTCACCCATGGTTTTGATGGAGGTTTTTCACTCTGTCCGATGTCTCCGTGACAACTCTTACACTCCATTCCGGCTAGCGCCACATGGCGGCTATGAGAGAAAAAGACATGATCGGGCTGCCGGTAGAGCCGTATCCAGGAGATCTCTTCTCCCTTTTTCTGAAACTGTCTGATCTTTTCTTCGTCCGGATGTTTGGTGACGGAATCCTTATGGCACTCCATACAGACACCCGTTTTCGGCATGCCTGAAAACGTCTGCTCATTAAAATAAGAATGGCAGGCCGTGCACTCGATCCCTTGTTCTTGATGTTTTTTGTGGTTGAATGAGATGGGTTGTTCAGGCCTGAAACCTGAACCGAAGTTGATGAAGAGAAACAGGAGAAAAACCCCGATTGCCAATCCAATCAGGAAAGGTTTCATCTATTCATTCCTTCTATGATGTTTTCCCCCTCAAAGAAGCTATATAACAGCACTTCTTTTGAAATGCAATCAATTTTATAATAAGGAAGCCAAGAACCCAGGAGGATTCTTTACTTCCTGCCTTCATGGATTCATTATTTCTCTGTTGCTGAGGCTTTTTTAGTGACGTTTAAAGGTGTAGGTCCCTTTCTCATATTCCGTGTGGCTGAATTCCCCGGTCTCAATAGGGATGGCCACCTTCATCAAAAGGGTGAAGATCAGGAGGCCTGTCGCCCAGATGCCGAAAGAGACCATGAGCTCTACAAGATTGGGGACATATTCATAAATCTCACCGAGAGGGTCTGGAACGAATCCGGGAATGACAAACCCGGGCCCTTTCTCAATCCACACCCCTACGATGACCAGGAGACACCCCAGGTTGAGGGTGCTTAAACGTTTTCTCGTTGATGGAACCAGGAAGAGGATAAAGGCGGTAACGTTCATCGCCATGGCCGTCCAAATCCAGGGGACGAGTTCATTATGGTGGTGAAGGCCTTCAAAGAGGTACTTGAAGGACGCCATATGAACCGTACCGGAATAGTATTCCTTAAATATCTCCGCACCGAGAAGGAAGAGATTCAGAAACATCGAATAGGCAATCAATTCTGCGACCTTGAAGAGGGCCTTGTCCTCTATCTTGATGGCGGAAACCCTTCGGATGATCTGAAAAATGATGATGATAATGGCAGGACCTGAACAGAAGGCGCTTGCCAGAAACCTGGGGGCCAGAATCGATGCATTCCAGAAGGGACGGGCGGCGAGGCCGTTGTACAGGAAAGCGGTGACGGTATGAATTCCGACAGCCCATGGGATGGAGAGGAGGATGAAGGGAAGGATGAATTTCCAGTTGGGTTCTTTTCCATAATAAGATTTTACCAGCAGGTAAATCGGAATGAGGAGGTTTAAAAAGAGATAGCCGTTTAGAGCCAGAACATCCCAGGCCAGAAGCGAAGCGGGGAAGTTCATCGATCCGACAAAAGGAAGCATGTGCCAGACCCGGTCGAGCCTTCCAAGATCCACCATGACGAAGAGAATGGCCATCACCATGCAGGAGGCCGCAAAGAGCTCTCCGAGGACGACGATCTCCTTGATCGGTTTGAATTGATAGATATAAGAGGGGATCACCAGGAGTACGGCTGCGGCAGCCATTCCCACGAGGTAGGTGAAGTTAGCAATATAGAGACCCCACGAAACCTGGTCGGTCATGTTCGTTTCGATCAGGCCCATCTCATGTTGCTCCCAATAGAAGATAAAGCCCACGATGATAATGGCAAGCAGGGAGAAACACCAGGCATAATAGATCTTACTTCCCCTGGAGACCAAACCCAGGGTTTTCTTATAAAAATGCCAGGTCTCCTTCAATAATCCTTCCAGTCTTTCCATTCTTTTCCTACGATTCAAAAAAGTAGTAAAATTTCGATTCGGTATTTATTTCTTCTCTGAGCCGGAAGACCCTTTTGCGTTCAATGATGTAGCGTATTTCGCTTTTGGGATCGAGAAGATTTCCAAATTTCCTTGACCCGGTGGGACAGGCCTCCACACAGGCGGGGTATCGTCCTGCTCTCACACGCTGGATACAGAACGTGCACTTTTCGACGGCACACTTCATCCTGGGCCGGTTTCCAAGATAATGGACGTTGGGATTGACCTCATCCTTAGGAAGATTCGGCTCCGCCCAGTTGAAGACCCTTCCCTTATAAGGGCAGGCCGCGATACAGTACCTGCACCCGATGCACCAGTTGTAGTCGACAACGACGATTCCATCCGGTTCCTGCCAGGTGGCGTGGATCGGGCATGCCTTCACACAGGGCGGGTTCTGACACTGCTGGCACTGAACAGGCAGATAGATGAACCCTTTTTCCGGAACGGTTTCAGGGGCGTAATAATGCTCCGAGTCTTCAAGATTGATGAGATTCCCTCTCTTGAGTCTCAGGACCCTGATCCAGTGAAGCTGACGGGCATAGCGTGATGTATTGTTTTCATTGGCGCACGCATAAACGCATCTTCTGCAGCCGACGCACCGTGAAAGCTCCAGGCCATAGCCCCAGAGAGTTTCCGGAAGGGCTTTCTGCGTGCTGATCTGAAATTTTCTTCCGTATCGTTCCAGGTATCTTTGTTCCAGCTTGGCGATGACCTGCTTCTTTTCCTCTTCGGTCATCTCCAGGAAATGCTTCTGAAGAAAATCTTCGGCTTCCTCTTTCGAACAGGAGGAGAAAAGAGGGAGTGAGGCGCCCGCCAGAGCCGTGACGGAAAGATTCCGGACGAATTCCCTGCGGGTTTGGTTCTTATTTCTCATTTCGTCTGTCCGTCGGCCGGAACGGAGGGGGTTCCGGTATCACCATTTTAAATTTTGGCTCATGCGGGTCATGGCAGTGGGCACAGAGAAGATAGGTCCTCTTTCCGGTCCCTGCGAAATACCCAGTTCTTTTTCCGTGAATCCCCGCTCTCCAGTCCCTGTAAAGGTTGCCATGGCACTCGCCACAGAGCCGGTAACTCTCGGTGAAGTTGATGAGTTCTCCGTTAAAAAGGCGGAGTTTATCGCGGTTTTTCGCATCGTGGCAGTCGAGGCACCACCGCATGGCTTCCGCATGATGCATTTTGATGTTCGAATGTTCTTCTTTTAGTTCTCTTTTTTTCCGGTTCGTTTCCAGGGAGGCGTGGCAACTGCTGCAGGGGAACATCCCTTCTGTAAAGGGAGGAGGAGGAACGGGAAATTCCTGGGCGCCCACTCTTGCAGAGACGATTAAAAAGACCCCTAACCAAAATACAGATGCAATAATAGTTGATATTTTCCGCATGGTTACTATTCGATGCAGTCTATCGGTTTTCAGGAGGTGCGCTTGGCTCATAAAAAAAGAGGGCTTTTTAGCCCCCAAAATTATATAACAAAGTATAAATTAAAATGCAAGAGGGGCGCTTGCAATAGAAGATCCGGTATGATAATTTTCCTTTATGCAGGCGGATATCCACCTCATTCCCTTTTTACCATCTCTTCACCTTATTTCAGAAAGAACGGTCGTCGTCATCGATATTCTCAGGGCGACCTCCGTGATCGTCCGGGCCCTGTCCCAGGGGGCCATTGAGATCATCCCTGTCGCCACGGTGGAAGAGGCTTTTCGAATGATGAAGGAATTTCCTCAGGACACCACTCTTCTTGGAGGTGAGAGAGGAAGCAGAAAAATCGAGGGATTCGCTCTGGGTAATTCACCGGGAGAGTATGAAGCTGTAAGGGTGAAGGGCAAGAGGTTGATCCTGACCACAACCAATGGGACCAAAGCCTTTCATTCAGTTTCCTGCGGAAGAGAGGTCATGGCAGGAAGTTTCTTCAATATCGGAGCCATTGCCAGGCGATGCCTTGATCTGGCCCAGGATCTTCTGATCTATCCTTCAGGAGATGAGGGAAGGTTTTCCCTCGAAGATACGGTTTGTGGGGGAATGCTGATCGATCGCATCCTAAACAAGGAGAAAGGGCCTGTTACCCTGACGGATGCAAGCCAATCGGCGCTCATCCTCTATCAGAGATTCAAGGAGAATCTGGTTGAGGCCTTCCGTCTCTCCACTCATGGGAGGGACCTGATTGAACGTGGATTTGAAGGGGATTTAGCTTACTGCGCTCAGGTTGATATCACAAACATCGTCCCAACGTTTCAGGATGGAGTGATCAGAATTCATTAGAAGGCAGAAGGCAGTAAGCAGTAGGCAGAATGACAAACAGTCTTCTTATAGTGGCTATATTGATTTATAAAATCCCTCCTAACCTCCCTTTGTCAAAGGGAGGGATAATTCCCCTCTTTGGCCTCCGGCCCATAGGGCCTCTGGCCCGGAGGGCAAAGAGGGGTGAGGGGAGATTTTCACAATTATGCCTGTTCAATTATGAGCCCCCTATTAAAATCGAATCGGAGAGGAAGCATGAGACATGCGGAGAGAAAGATAAAGGATAAGGAAACGATTGAGGCCCTGTTAAAATATAAGGACGTTGGAAGGATCGCCACAATCAACCGGCAAGGGTTCCCCGTGATCAAGCCTGTCAATTTTGTCTATCTGGATGGAAAGATCTATATCCATTCGTCAAAGAAGGGGGAAAAATCAGATGATATTCGGAGGGGAAGCCCCGTCTGTTTTGAGCTGGATGAACCGATTGCCTTCGTGGCCGCGAAGGGACCTGCCTGCGCAGCCAACTATTTTTTTCGAAGTGTGATCATTAAGGGGACGGCCGCCCAGTTAACGGACAGGGATAAGAAACGGAAGGTCCTCGAGAGACTGATGGAGAAGTATCAGCCCGAAGGCGGGTATGGAGCCATTCCGGAGGAGGCTCTGAAAAAGACAGCGGTCATCGAAATATCGATCAGTAAGATAACTGGGAAAGAGAGATTGGGTTAAATATTTTGTATTTCTAATTTCCCCTGCTTTAACATTCATCCCTTATCCCCTCCCGATTTCCCCTCTCTCTTGTCGAAGATCCCGCTGAATTATGGCGGGGACGGGAGAGGGTCGCCTGCCTGCCCCGCCCTCGGTCGGGACCGGGGCCGGTAGGCAGGGGGTGAGAGTGAAAGATTCAAATGCAAACTACTGTTTCAATCATCAGATGTCAAACCTATGATGAGAAGGAGGTTCTAAAAGCGCTCCGCCGCTCCATTGATTTCCTTGGAGGGATCGGAGCATTTGTAAAAAGAGGGGACCGTGTCCTTCTCAAGCCCAATCTGCTTTACGGGAAGGCTCCGGAAAAGGCTGTGACCACACATCCCTCTATCATCAAGGGAGTCCTTCAGATGATCAGGGAAGAGGGGGGATCCCCATGCATCGGAGACAGCCCGGGCATGGGCAATGCCACCGGGGTTTGTGAGAAGGCCGGGATCAAAAGGGTTGCGGATGCAATGGGTTGTCCCATCGTCGAATTTAACAGGCCTGTTCTACCCACTGAGAGGAAAGGAAGAATCTTTAAAAGTATTGAGATTGACCGGGCTATTTTCGAAGCCGATGTCGTCTTCAATCTTCCCAAATGGAAAACACACGCACAGATGCTCCTGACCCTCGGTGTGAAGAACCTTTTCGGATGCGTTCCGGGACCGAGGAAAGCCCTGTGGCATTTGAAAGCCGGGGTCGACCTGAAGGTTTTTGCTCAGATGCTGGTGGACATCTATCAGATCATCCAGCCGTCTCTTACCATTCTGGATGGAGTCGTTGGAATGGAAGGCAATGGGCCCAACAGCGGTGATCCCATTCCGCTCGGACTGATCCTGGCCAGCCGGGACCCGCTCTGCCTTGATCAAATCGTATGCGACCTCTTGGGAATCTCACGAAAGTCTCTGTTGACGAACCGGGTAGCCTATGAGCAGGGGTTAGGAAGGGACGGAGTGGCGGTCGTGGGAGAGCGGTTGGAGGACGTGAAGATCCAGAAATTTAATCTTCCTCATCTATCCCGGATCGACTGGAATCTACCCGGGTTTATCAAGAAACCTTTAAAAAATGCACTGAGCACAAAGCCGGTGATCGATGAAGAGGTATGCAAGCTGTGCAATCAATGTGTAGACATCTGCCCGCCAGAGTCGCTCAAAAGACGCGAGAAGGGGTTGGTGTTTGATTACGGGAAATGTATCCGGTGTTTCTGCTGTCAGGAGATCTGTCCCGAAGGAGCAATCACCATCCAACCAGGCTGGGCAACGAAGTTTATGGGTGAAAGGTTAAAGGTCAAAGGTCAAAGGTAAAAGCACTTTCGCTATGCGCTATGCCCTATGCGCTATGCGATTTTAATGGATGATGCGTAATATTAAACTTCTTATTGAATACGATGGAACGAATTACCTGGGTTGGCAGGTGCAGGCAAAGGGGCTTACCATCCAGGGAATGATCGAAGAGAGATTGACACTTCTCACAGGGGAGCGTGTCCGTATAATCGGGTCAGGAAGGACTGACTCAGGAGCGCATGCCTTTGGGCAGGTAGCCCATTTCAAGACCAGAAGTGAGATGGATCTTCGTTCGATTCAGAGGGCCATGAATAGCCTTCTTCCTCCAGACATCGTGATCAAAGGAATAGAAGAGTCCGGAGAGGATTTCCATGCCCGGAAACAGGCCAGGAGCAAAATCTATGAGTACCGGATCCTCAATACGCCCATCCGGTCTGTATTTCATCGCGGATATGCCTGGCACATCCCGCAGAAGTTGAACTGGGAAGAGGTAAAAAAAGTGACTCAGAAACTGGTCGGTGAACATGACTTCTCATCTTTCCGTTCAACAGGGACCCCAACGAGGACCGCTGTCCGGAAAGTATTCCGGGCTGAATGGAAGAGGGGAAGGGATGGTCTGATACGATTCGAGATTGAAGCCAGCGGTTTCCTGAAGCAGATGGTCAGGGCCATCGTTGGAACGCTGGTCGAGGTGGGAAGAGGGAAGATCGATGCGGATGCGTTTCGAAGAATCCTTGAATCAAAAGACAGAAAAGAGGCAGGTCCCACCGCCCCTGCCCACGGATTATTCTTGAAGGAAGTAAAGTATTAAGCTGGCAAGTGGATCAACTCTTCCTTCATATGCGCCTTCCAAATATCTTGACGAATCCATCCTTTATTTGATAATGTTCTACCATGTTGGGGAGACCGAAACAAGATGTCTCGAGGAGCCTAGACCGCATCACAATACCGACAACCGGGCTCTGTGGAGGAATTAGGGACATCCACAATTTTCATCATAATCTCTCTTTTAAATTTAAAGGGTTAGGCAAGAATCAGGCATGTAATAATAGGCAGAATTATCTTATCATAATATAATATTTCCGCCTAATATCTATTCGGTGTGAAGGAAAAATTACATAAAACGACGAAAACAAAGAATCCCTAAGTCGCGAGGAGGTCAGCATAAACAGGGAGGCTGATTACATCATTAAGAAAGCGCAGGTCCACGATAGCCGTGTTGTTGTCCTCGGCGGGTTGGTCTTCTTCTCCACACAGACTGGGGACGCTTGGATATTGGACCCGGTGGACAGCTTGGCGCTTTGTCTTGCGCAGGATGGGGAACGTCAGACCTTCAGTATTCTGGAGACCCCCACGAACTTCCAAATAGCATGGGAGGCTCAGTACCTTATTGATGGGGAGACATTTACCGTAGCCGCGAAAGACGGTAGCATCAGGACAATCTTCGGACAGCAAAGGGAAATGGAGAGAAAGGTAAACACCGAACACTTATAAGGCCTCCCGTTGTCAATAGGGAAAAGAAATCCAGGACGAAAAAGTAACTGATTTTCGTTTAAAAAGAAAAAGAGTCTTTTGCCAGT
>Ga0154725_1077_pt1 | contig 40098 bp, 36 predicted proteins | sample Rifle2008BG16ft_FD_105733 | JGI IMG/M metagenome (GOLD analysis project Ga0154725, IMG submission 105733) | Deltaproteobacteria bacterium RBG_16_49_23 | reverse complement strand
TTCCGTCCTCCTGCCTGACTTTCCATGTTGTGGAATTGCCCGTATGAACTCAGGCGCCATCCATCCTGTGATGAAAGACATTCAAACCAATATTAAAAAGATGGCCTCTCTCATTGATCAGGGACTCAGCATTGTTTTTAGTGAACCCAGTTGTGCGCTGGCGGTCAAGATGGAATATCCCAAAATATTAAACTCCGAGGATTCCCTGAGAGTGGCAGATAAATGTTTCGACATCCATCAATTCCTGATGATGCTCCATCAAAAAGGAGAACTCAATCTGGAAATGGGAAGGATAAACCTCACCCTGGGATATCATAATCCCTGTCATTTGCGCGCCCTGGGAGTCGTAAAGGAACCTGTCGAATTGCTTCGTCTGATTCCAGGAGTGAAGGTCCAACCCTTGGGTGACAGTTGTTGTGGTATGGTGGGGACGTTTGGATTGAAGAAAAAGAATTACGACCTCTCCATGGCGATTGGGAAAAGGCTTTTTAAAGAAATTGAAGGTTCGGAAGTCAATCAAATAGCGACCAGTTGCGGGGCTTGTAAGCTTCAGATCCAACAGGGAAGCGGCAAGGAGGCTTTTCATCCTATCTCTTTGCTCGCCTCGGCTTATAAAAAAGGCAAGTCCGAGCCAAAAGACAGTCAACCCAAAGCGCCACCCGGGCAAATCAGAGCGGCCATCCAAAGATCCGAGTCCACCTAAAAATCTACTTGACAAAATTGGTCTGATCATTATACAAATTTAAGTAACCTTGCCTGAGCATCGAATTCCATAATTTTTTTTACTTCATAGCAGGATGTTCAACCGGATGGTAAGTGAAGCCACCTCCACTCCGACTTTCATTAATCCTATCGTCAATCCTATCGTAGAAAATTCTCTCCCGGTCGTCCTCTTCACGCTTAAGAAAATTTCAAACAGCTCGCGGACAGAAGGAATGATCAACGAGTCCGCAGGGATGAACAACGATGTGATTAGAAAACATAAGAAGAAAAGGAGGTAGGATTATGGGAAAAACATATTCACCGTCCAAAATGATTCTGGTTTCTGTTGGCTCTCTGTTCATGCTTTTCTTTTCTGCTGTGACAGCAAATGCCTGGCAGCCCAACAAGCCTGTGGAGTTTGTTGTCCCGGCCGGGGCAGGCGGTGGAGCAGACGTGATGGCCCGGTTCATCTCTCCGCTCATTTCGAAGTACAACCTTTCTCCAAAGCCTTTTGTCGTGATCAATAAGTCAGGGGGGGCAGGAGCAGAAGGGTTTATGTCTGTCAAGGGGAATAAGGGTGATCCACATGTTATTACCCTCACCTTATCCAATCTCTTCACAACGCCTTTAGCCACAGGCGTCCCCTTCAACTGGAAAGACCTTACACCCATTGCCCGTCTTGCCCTTGACTATTTTGTCCTCTGGGTAAATGCCGAAGCTCCTTATAAGACGGCTAAAGAATATCTCGACGCTGTGAAGAAAGAGCCGGGAAAATTCCTAATGGGTGGCACAGGTACGGCTCAGGAAGACCAAATCATCACGATCATGATGGAGCAGGCCTTTGGGTTAAAGTTTACCTACGTTCCCTTTAAGGGTGGTGGAGATGTGGCGGTCCAACTCGTTGGGAAACACACCAATTCAACCGTCAACAATCCTGCAGAGGCTGTAAGTCACTGGAAAGCAGGAAGACTGAGACCGTTAGCGACCATTGACCACGATCGAATTTCCCTCCCAGACTGGAATGGCATTCCAACCATGAAGGAAGCCATGGGTGTGGATATGAGCTATCTCATGCTTCGTGGTATCTTTGCAGCCCCCGGTATCACAAAAGAACAGCAGGATTTCTATGTTGACCTCTTAAAGAAAGTGACTGAGACCGAAGAGTGGAAGAAATATATTTCTGATATGGGTCTTAAGGGAGCCTTCCTCTCTGGGCCTGATTATGCAAAATGGGTTAGAGAGCAGGAAGCAATACATAAAGACCTCATGACAAAAGGAGGTTTGATCAAGTAATCCAAAAAGAACGGGTCTGACCTAAGGGGGCGAGATATCCTCTTGCTCCCCTATTAAGCTTCTACCTTCAAGGTTAAAAGAGGAGAAAAGATGCGAAAGGCTGATATTATCGTTGCCTTAGGTTTAATGTTAGTCGGGTTCATTGTGCTGGCAGATACGATCAGACTTGGTTTCGGATGGGGAATGAGCGGCCCTGAAGCCGGTTTTTTTCCCTTCTACATGGGGTTAGGTATTGTCATATGCACTTTCTTTATCGTGCTTAGGGGCCTCAAAACTTACAAGAAGGAAGGGGCAGGTAAACGTCTCGTTGCAGAGGGAGGTTTAACGCAGATCCTCTGGGTATTAATCCCTGCCGCTGGAATGGTTTTATTGACAGAACTCATCGGACTTCATTTCGCGACTGTCCTATATCTTGGGTTCTATATGGGAGTGGTGGGAAAGATGCATTGGTTCAAAGTGATCCTCATAAGTCTTCTAATACCTTCGGCCACCTATATCGTCTTTGACAAGTTATTCTTGATCCCCCTACCTGAAGGTTTGTGGGGAAAATATCTTATACCCTTTTAATTTATTGAAGGATAAGGAGAAGCTAAATTGGACATTCTGAATAATCTTAATAATTTGATGATGGGGTTAAGCGCGGCGATACAGCCTTATAACCTCATGATTGCCGTGATCGGTCTCGTTTTAGGGATCATCGTGGGTGTGCTGCCCGGCCTGGGCGGAGCAAATGGGTGTGCCATCCTCATCCCTATTACATTTGCCATGCCGCCTACTGCAGCCGTTATTTTATTGGCATGTGTCTACTGGGGAGCGCTCTATGGTGGGAGCATCTGCTCCATCCTTTTCAACATCCCTGGAGAGCCCTGGGCTGTGGCAGTCACCTTTGATGGATACCCCATGGCTAAAAGTGGAAGGGCTGGGAAGGCCCTCGTATTGTCTTCCCTGTCCCATGGTGTGGGAGCTGTGATTGGCGTTTTCTTACTTACTTTTTTTGCACCGATTATTGCAGAGTTCGCTTTAAAGTTTGGGCCTCCTGAGACCGCAGCTGTCATGATTCTCACTTTCAGCGCGATGACCAGGCTGGGAGGAAAATCCGCCTTAAAGTCACTGGTCGCCATCTTCCTCGGATTCATTCTGGCAGCCGTCGGCATGGACATCGTGAGTGGAAAACTCCGCATGACCTATGGCACCGTGCCGTTGATGGGAGGGTTTAGCTTTATTGTCGCCGTCATCGGATTATTCGGGATCGGAGAGATGTTTCTCACTGTCGAGGAAGGCCTTAAGATGGAGGGGATCAAAGCCAAGGTGCGTTTGAAAGACGTTTGGGATGCATTGAGAGAGATGGTCCGACACCGAAAGATACTCATGATGGGTTCCCTGATCGGATGCTGGCTGGGTATCCAGCCAGGAGGGGCAACGCCTGCCTCTTTTATGGCCTATGGTTTTGCCAAAGGGACAGCAGCCGATAAAGACGAATTTGGGAAAGGGGCTTCTTCCGGCATCATCGCACCAGAGGCAGCAGGCCATGGCGCTGGAACCTCTGCCACACTCCCTATGATTACTCTGGGCATTCCGGGTTCACCCACAATGGCCGTCATCATGGGTGGGTTGATGATCTGGGGTCTTCAACCTGGGCCAATGCTTTTCAAGGAACACGCCGATTTTGTCTGGGGACTGATTGGCAGCATCTGGGTGGCTAACTTTATCGGCCTGTTCCTTGTTTTAGCCTTTGCACCGATCTTTGCGGCTATTTTGAGGATCAAGTTCAGCATCTTGATGCCTGTGATCATTTATGTTTGCGCCATTGGCGCTTATGCAGTCAATAACCGGATGATCGATATCTATTACATGCTCATTTTTGGAATTGTTGGCTTTTTATTCAAAAAACTTGATTACCCCATTGCCCCGATGGTTCTGGCTCTGGTTCTTGGAAATCTGGCCGAGTCGGCTGTGAGGCAGGCCCTCATTATGGGTCGAGGGAACCCGATGATCTTCTTTAGACCTCCGATTGCCCTCCCTTTGATGCTGCTGGCGCTCTTCTTCTTCTTCCTGCCCACTTTCTCCAAGTGGAAGAAAAGTCTGACCGCAAAAAAAGCAGGAGTCTCAACTTAAAGCAACCTCTGAAAATGTCATTCCTGCGAAAGCAGGAATCCAGTCCCGCCTTTGGCGGGATTGACATCAATGGACTCCCGCCGGAGTTTACCCCGCACTTGATACGGGGCGGGAGTGACAAATTGATAATTATTAGAGGCTCCCTTTAAAGGGCGGGGCCCTTGCCCGGTTGAACGACAAAAAATCACGCTCTCATAACATCTTGACCAAACCACCCTTTTTTGATACTGTTCTGCCATAATAGAGAAACCAAACCAGATGCGCATGGGAACCTGCACCCCATCATTGCTCGGGGAATTAGAGAAAAGGGGTCTTTCGGGATGACTGTGAGCGTGAAAGACTTCCTGTCTTGCCGTATGTCTTCAAATATCCGCATGCGTGTAAATCATGGTGGTGATGACATTGGAATGCCCCAACAGTTCCTGCACCGTTCGGATGTCATAACCCGCCTCAAGAAGGTGTGTGGCAAAGGAGTGGCGAAAGGTATGGCAGCTAACCTTCTTGTTAATCGCGGCCCCTCCCGCTGATGCCCATCGTTATGCTATAAAAGTTGGATAAGGATATGGACTTCGAGATTATAGGTGAAATCCAGTGGACTGAAACAATTGCCTCGGGCCGTAGGATTCGTGAGCTGCGAAGGCTGAATCGAATTTATGGGAAGACCACATGGAGAAAACGAAAGGGAATTGCTAAGATTAGATTGGAAGATGGAACAGTAAGGCTTGCAGAACTCCACTGGTATGAAGGCCACGGCAAGGGAAGAAAAGAAACTAAAATCAAAAAATACTTGGAGTAAAAAAGCAATGAAACAAAAATTTCTGCTTTGCATTGACAACGAGGGTTACGAGGCATCCTTGGAGATACGAAAGTTGTATGAGACGATTCCAGACAAGGAGGCGGAGCGTCATAACCAGGTGAGAATCATTGACGAGTCCGGAGAGGATTATCTCTATCCTTCCAGATTCTTTGCACCTGTCAGGCTTTCAATGCAAACAAAAAACAGAATACTCGAAAAAGCAGCCTAACAAGTCAAGGCGGCGGGGAATAGCGCCGTCCTCTTTTGCGGCTGTCAGTGCCTCCGCGCCTTATTTCAATCGTTAGACATAAGGAGAAATTATGGGGGATATAATCAATATCACTAATTTTAATAAATATTGTGGAAGATATTCATCAGAAAAAACCAATTCACCGGAAGAAAAAACAGGATGGTCCATCTATGGTTCTCTTATTGAAAAATTTCCAATCCTTGCATTACGAAACAGAAATCATGATGACGACAATTGGCCACTGACATGGAAAAATAATAGGAATTTGCCTATCGCCATTGATTTAGTGCTTTCTTCTTTGAAAGCATGGCAAGCATTTAGACCCGAATCCGCCGCACAAGTTAGTAAACGGCTTTCAAAACATCTGCCAAGAATTTTACTTCAGTTTCAACACAAGATGAAGAATATGGATATTTATAAGGCATCCGACATTAATAAGCTAAACGATAAACAATACAGAAAAGTAATCAAGATCATTTCAGAAACAGTTTGCAAAATATCAGCTTTTAAATCAAGCAAAACGCCTATGCTTGGTTCAAAGGTAATGCATCATTTTTTTCCGGAATTATTTCCTGTTTGGGATACTGCATGGATAAAAAATAAAGCTTTAAAGAAAGAAACGTTTAATATGGATTATATAAGTAGTGATTTTGAAGACCCTGTAGAGCGGGAATATGGCAACTACTTAGGAAGTGGTATATCAGATCAAATCTCGTTCTCTCCGAATTATTGCGGTAGCGCATCTTCATCGCCGGCCAGGTTATTGGAAAGAAAGACTGGAGCAGAAAAAGCGGCTGCACCAGATCGCCAATAAACCCAGCTCCCGGTGAACCTTAACGTTATGTTTTGAATGGAGGAAAAAGCTTATGACAAAAGAAGTAATTAAAAAATATGGGAACCGTGTAAAATATTCTGAAAAAGAATTGGAAACATTTCACGAAGGCGGGCATAGGATTAGACATATTGAACGAATGTCCGAAGTAGCTCCTCTATATTCAATAGAAGCCGAAGTGATTAAGTCACGTCATTGTAATTCCGGTCATATCGAAGGGCAGAAATTCATTTTGGATGTTGATGGTAACTTCATATCCAAATACTGCCCGAAAAGAATGTGTGTATATCTGATTTCACAACTGACGGGCCCTGTTGCCGTGATCAATGAAAGATTTAGCGAGGGGCTATCTCCGAATGATTTTCATTTTATGCGATATGTGCGTTGTCCGGATGTGGGAGTTGATTGTATGGGATATGGTGAAGTAATGTTAAAAGTTCAGGTGGTTGCAAGAGTAACCGGTTGAGCTTATGGATTAAGAAGAGAACATAGCATCGGCCTGCTGGGGATTCGGTTCCCTCGCCGCAAAGGCCGTGGCCTTGGCGTGAGGAAACAATAATGTTCTTAATCGGGGTGTGTGGCGATCATTGTTCGTACTGTCCTCGATATATCGCTACCGAGAATAACAACGCGACTGATTTAGAGAAAGTTAAAGAATTGTGGGTTCGTCTTGGCCTAAGAGACCCCGCTTTTCACGCCCGGGACCTGGCTTGCTCAGGGTGCAAGTCAAACAGCAAATGCGCTTATCCGGAACTTCGTGCTTGTGCACACGAAAAAGGAATGGATAACTGTGGTTTATGCGACGCCTATCCATGCAAATTAATAAATACTGCATTTGAAAAAACAGAGAAATTGCGATCTCATGCAGCCCACGTCTGTAAACTGGAAGAAATGGATACATTACAAAAAGCTTTTTTTTCTAAGAAGCAGAATCTGGATCAAATTCATAACGATATGAATCAAGGTGGGAAGGGAGGACAACCACCAACAAATGACCCCACCAGGTCCCGATAAATTCGGGTCCCAGTGTGTCTCAGCGGCCAACAAAAGGGCATTCATTGTGGACTCAGGAATATTCTCCAAGATGCTGCCTGGGCTTCCCATGCCGAGCATATTCTGCGGGATTTGTTCATTGCGATCAGCCTGCCTCTTCTACGTGGTTCAATTTGCAGCCGTTCCAAAATTCTGTATTATAGTGAACGACTTATTAAGGAGTCCATAATAGAAAAGACATTCTCTTCTGAAAATCTCCCCTCGCCCCTCTTTGCCAAAGAGGGGTAATTCCTCCCTTTGGCAAAGGGAGGTAAGGAGGGATTTATCTTCAATGTCTATACAATAATGGACTGACTAATAAGTAATGTGACATTCTTATCACTGTCATTCTGAGCGAAGCGAAGAATCTCAAGGCTGTGAGACCCTTCGCGAGTGCTCAGGGTGACAACTTTTTAAATCGTTCACTATAATTTCATCGATTTTCCGCGCATGGGTGTAAGGGAAAAAATACCCCGTCGAAAACGACGGGGTATTTCGAGCTGCGCCAGGCATCTGAATCTTTATTCTTGCCTGGCAAATTCAGAAAAATCGCCAAATCCCGATTCCCTCACGCGATCCCTTTTCCCTGCCGGATCTCTTCGCTACGCCTTAGGCGTCGGGATAGGGGCCTCCACGGCGATGGCCTTGATCTTTGCGATCTTCTCATCGACAAAAGCCTGCATCTTCGCAATATGCTCTTTTTTCAGATGAGAGAAACGCCCCTGAAATTTCATGTACTCACCCACAGTTTTATACTGTTTGGGGAGGTTCTGGTATCTATAAACGCCATTCTCCCATTCATACAGAGTCCACATCCCTGTATCGACGGCCAACCGTCCCATCTCCCGGCTTAGTTTCTCATCGAATTTCCATCCCTTCGGACAGGGCGCGAGCATGTGGAGGAAGGTGGGGCCATCATAATTCAACGCCTTTCGCACCTTGTTCATCAGATCAAGGGGATGAGAGATACATGTGGTAGCGACATATTTCACCGCCGGGTGACCTCCGATCACCAGCTGCGGAGGATCCTTGGGAAAAAGGACCTTTCCTTCCGGAATGGCTTTGCCCGGGGGAGTAAAGGTGGTGTTCGCCCCATAGGGAGTGGTCGGAGAGGTCTGAATCCCCGTGTTCGCATAGGACTCGTTGTCATAGCAGATGAAGAGGACATCGTGGCCCCGATACATCAGCGCTGACATGGCCTGAAGGCCAATATCCACGGACCCGCCATCGCCGGCCATCACAATGACGTTTGGAAAAGGACCGTCATATTTCTTTTTGCGTGCAAGAATCTTATAAGCCGCCTCAATTCCCGAAGCGACCGCGCCGCCATTCGTGATCTGGGAATGGATCCAGGAGACCGCATAAGGCGTGCAGAGATAGCTCGAATTTGCCACGTACATGCAGCCCGTGGGGCCGATGAAGATCGTGTTCGGTCCGGCCGCCTTTGCAACTAACCGGTAATTGAGCGCCGGACCGCAACCCGCACAGGTCCGGTGTCCGGGCACGTACATCTCCTCTCTCGGGGCGCCCTTCAGGGACTTGATGGGCTCCAGTATCTGTTTTTTATAATCGAACGCTTGGGTCATCGTTTATTCCTCCTTTTCTTCTTCAAACCCGATCCAGTAGACCACTTTATGGGTTTTTTTATCTTTTACCATCTTCTGAAGAACCTTTGCCATATAGTAGAAGTCTTCGAGGAGGATGACGTCTCCGCCGAGACCGGCCATGAAAGAGGTCACCATGGGCCTTTTGGGCAGATCATAAAGGGAAGCGCGAACTTCATGAACCAGGTTGCCTCCTCTCATTGCGCCGCCGTATGACGTGCTCGTCTCAACCGACGCCACGGCCTTCACTTTGGAGAGAGCATCTGCAATCTCGGCCGTTGGCCAGGGCCGTATCCATCGCGGCCTCACCATCCCGACCTTCAATCCTTGTTTACGGAGGTGCCGGATGGCTGACTTACAGGTATTGGCGTGGGCTCCCTGGATGAAGAAAGCATACTGGGCATCATCCATTCTGTATTTTTCCAGAAAGGGATCATAGTCGCGGCCAAAGATACGGTTGAAATCTCCTGTGGCTTCCTTGATGATCTTTGGAACGTCGAGAAAAGTGGCCGCTCTCTGCGCATCCATAGGAGCTCCCTGATCCGGCCGGATTTGAGGACCATGGGAGACGGGACAGAGGGGACTGAGCGGATGCGGGGCCTTATAGGGGGGAAGAAACTCCCGGGCCTGGGACATCTCCGGAAGGACGACCTTGTCCGGAATGTGAGACAGGAAGTAACCATCCTGACAGACGAACTGGGGCAGCATCACCCGGGGATCCTCCCCTACCCGGTAATTGATCAACGTGTTGTCGAAAACTTCCTGAGGGGTTGCAGCCCATCCCATAAGCCAGCCCTGATCTCTCGCTGACATCGCATCCGTATGCTCCGAGCCGAAGTCACCCGGTGGATCGAGTGTTCTGTCGGCAATCGCCATCTGGAGCGGATAGCGCCCCCCGGCAGCCGGGCTGTATACCTCGAATGCGTAGGTGACGCCGACCCCGGAACTTCCGGTATAGGCCCGGGCCCCTGAAGCCGAAGCCCCCAGGACCACTGAAACCTGCGCATGCTCACCTTCACCGTGAATGAACTCGGCATCCAGCTCTCCGTTGGCCACCATTCTGGCCAGCTCCATCATGATCGCCGTATAGGGACGAATAGGATATGAACAGATCACTTCCACTTCTGCAAACTTTGCTCCCTGGGCTGCTGCAGCACAGCCGCTGAGCAATTTTTCTTGGGCCATAATCTTTCCTCCTTCTTAAAAGGGTTTTTCGAGACGGACGACCCCGTCCTCAAAATCAAGTTCGGGAACGGCTTTCAAAGCGTCTGCCGGACACTCATTGATACAAATCTGACAACCTTTACAAAATTTCCAGTTCCACTCCATCCTCTCCTCCTTCTCGTTGAAGGACCAGCAGGAGTCAGGGCAGCTGATGTAGCAAGAAAAACAACGGGTGCACTTCTCATCATCGATGACGGGGCGAACGATTCGCCAATTCGAAGTGATAAAGAGCTCCTGCTGCTTCACGGGAGCAGGGGTGATCGCTCCAAAGGGAACCTCCCTGTTTCTTGGGACATTGATGGTTCCAAAGATGTCTCTGAAGGGCATCGCCCTTCCCTTTTTCACTTCGACTTTTGGTTGAAGAACCTGCTTCCTGGCTTTGGCCTTCGGCTGAGGGCCTGCCGCCTTTGTTTTCTGCGTTTTCCCTTTCACTTTTTGGTCTCTCGTTTTCACTTTTATTCTCCTCCCGTTTAATCATGGAATAGGATGATGCTGGCAGTTTGTCCGGGGTGTTGGGATTTAGCCTCCCCAGAAGTAGACAGATCGAGCTTTCCGGAACTTTTGAATCTTTACCTCCTGATAGCCCCGCTCCATCGCTGCCACATCGCTGATGATCTTGGCGAGGTTTTCCTTCTTCGCCATGCCCGTCACCTTGGCCATGGCTCCCAGAATGGGAGAAGCGATCCCCGCTCCGATGCCTGCCGCATCGACGCCGCCCTCTGACCCGGAGAAGTCAACGGTCCGGATTCCAGAAATGCCGTCCGCATCGACCGTGGCGACGGCGCCTAACTGGTCGACATTCGGGATGAACTGGAGCATATAGTCGATCGGGCGGTTTGTGTTGATGAGCAAGAGACCCCCGTCAGGCATCCCCCGGAGCACATTGATCCCTTTGATGATGGTGGGCTCCACAACCACAACGACATCCGGGCGCTCGTTGACATAGAGATACTTCATCTCAATTTCTTCATCGCTGATGCGAACATATTTGCGTGTAGTCACCAGCACACGGTCAGGAAGGTCCTCGTAGTTGTCAAAGGCCTGGACGAATCTCCCCTCCATCTTGGCCGCCTGGCCAAAGGCGTTGGCGATGTCCCGGGCCTCCTTGTCCATGACGACCCCTCGTGTCCACACCGTTATCTCAGTCACTTTCGCCATACACAGATACCTCCTTCATTAGAGTGGACGTGTTACTAAGGAGTCCATAATTGAGAAAACATACTCCTCTGAAAATCTCCCCTCACCCCTCTTTTCCAAAGAGGGGTAATTCCTCCCTTTGGTCTCCAATCCGGAGGGCAAAGGGAGGGAAGGAGGGATTTATCTTCAGTGTCTATACAATTATGGACTGACTAATAAATAGGTTGACAAACAATTGATGTCATTGCGAACCTCACCCAGAGGGATGAAGCAAGTGCACGGAATTGTCCCGCCTTTCGTGAAATAGCTTCCTCCCCGCAATGACTGCTTTTTCGAAACCCCAGCCTTTTTTTCGAGATCTGCTTTCCCGGGTCAAGACGGGGACCTCTTCCCACCTCCTTTCTTTTTGTTGGATAGGGTTTTTTCCACCTCTTCGAGGTGCCGCCTCATCGCCCTTCGGGCAGCCTTCCCATTGCCATTTTTGATAGCCGCCAGGATTTCATAATGGCCGTGAAGCGATTTTTGCTTTCGCTCTTCGGTCTGAAGATACTTTTCCCGGGTTTTCCCCAGCAGGTCAACAAGGGTAATGAGAAGACGCTCCAGGACCCTGTTTTTTGCCATCCGGGCCATCAGGTGATGAAACTCGGAGTCCGTGTGAATAGGGTTTTCGCCGCTTTTCACCTCCTTCTCCTGTTCCCGGAGGATCTCCTCCAGCTCATCGATCTCTTCAGGGGTCCTGTTTTCTGAGGCCAGCTGGGCCACCTCCGGCTCGATGATCTTACGGATAAAAAAGATGTCGATGATATCGTCTTTCTCATGAAAGAGGGCGGCGGCTAAAGGCTGGATGAGCGCTTCTTCACTGGAAGCGATTACATAAGTGCCGTCTCCTTGACGCCTCTGAACGAGGTTCGAGGCTTCGAGGTTAAAGATCGCTTCGCGCACCGTGGCCCGGGAGACCCTGAAGATCTCCGAAAGTTCCCTCTCCACCGGAAGCTGATCGCCCCGCTTCAGTCTCCCCTTTTCGATCAGCGCCCGGATTTGCTTCACGATATCCTGGTGGGCCCGCCTTTTTTCAACGGCTTTCAGCATGAACCGGTTCCTCTTTCATCTGTGCCTTCCGGACAGCCTCCTGGAAGTGCCTGGCCTTAATTAAGAATGAATGCGGAGATCTCTTTTTCGGGGAATGGATCGCCTCGGAGATCGCTGTCATTGTCGCATTTCTGCAGATGGAAGCAATCTGGGAGCCCGCCATCCCATCTGTCAATCGAGCCAGGGTGGGCAAATGAACATCCTTTGCCAGCGGTTTTTCTCGCGCATGTACCCTAAAGATCTCGAGGCGGTCTTTCACGTCGGGGAAGGGGAATCGCAGGACGAAGTCCAGCCGTCCTGCGCGGAGGAGGGAGGCATCGAGCAGGTCTTCACGATTGGTCGCCCCCAGGACAATCACCTGGGAGAGATCCGTGAGATTGTCTAACTCATTAAAAAACTGACTGGCGACACGCTCGACGGTTCCACTCTCACTCACGTACCCCCGGTTTGTGATGAGGGCATCGATCTCATCAAAAAATAGGATGCAGGGGGCCGACTGCTTGGCCTTCTTAAAAATCTTGTGGAGAGCCTTCTCAGATTCCCCCAGCCATTTCGAAAGAATGATGGGACCGCTGATCGAGATAAAATTAAGGCCCGTTTCCCCCGCAAGGGCTTTGGCCATCAGTGTCTTCCCGGTTCCCGAAGGCCCCGTGAACAGGATTCCCCTCGGGGGTGAAACCTTGCCAGAGGCAAACAGCTCCGGGTATTTTGCAGGCCAGTCCACAATGGAGAGAAGGGTTTCCTTGATTCCGTGAAGCCCTCCGATGTGGCGCCACCTCACGGTGGACCGCTCCGTGAAGAACTCACGGGTTGCCGTGGGTTCAATCTCCCGCAGGGCGGCGAGGAAGTCATCCATTCTGATCTGCAACTCCTCCGAATTCGAGAGAATCGATTCGAGATGATTCTCCCCTTCCAGAGAGAGATACCTCCTCAGGGCCACCATCCCTGCCTCCTTGCACAGGGCTTCCAGGTCCGCCCCGACAAAGGCATGGGTGGTCTGTGCAAGGCGGTCGAGGTCAACGTCTTTCGCCAGAGGCATCCGCCGGCTGTGAATTTTCAGGATGGCGCGTCTTCCTTCGACATTAGGAACCGGAATCACGATCTCCCGGTCAAAACGGCCCGGCCTCCGGAGAGCGGGATCAATCAGCTCCGGAATATTGGTCGCTCCGATGACGATGACATGGCCCCGGGAAACCATCCCATCCATCAGGGCAAGAAGTTGGGCGACCACTCTTTTTTCCACATCTCCCAGGACCTCCGCACGTTTCGGAGCGATGGCATCGATCTCATCGATGAAGATAACACTGGGCGCCTTACGGGTTGCCTCCTCGAAGATCTCCCGCAACCTCGCCTCGCTTTCGCCATAGAACTTGTGTATAATTTCAGGTCCATTCACCCTGAAAAAAACGATTCTTGTCTCGCTTGCAATGGCGCGAGCCATCAGGGTCTTTCCCGTTCCGGGAGGTCCGTAGAGGAGCACTCCTTTGGGAGCCTCGATCCCCAGCTTCTCGAAAACCTCGCTGTAACGGAGGGGAAGCTCGACCATCTCCCGGACGAGCTTCAGTTCGCGCTCGAGCCCTCCGATGTCTTCATAAGAGATATGCGAGGGGGCTGCGAGGGAAAAATCCGGTTTCTTGAGGACGAATTTGCTCTTCTGATTGATGATCACTCCCCCCATCGGAGAAGCGGCCTCGATCAGGAAGAGGCGATCTTTTCCCCCTAAAAGAGGAACATTGATCTTGTCCCCGGCCATGATGGCAATGCCCTGGAGGATCTTGGCAAACTGATCCAGCTCCCGATCATCCGGCAGGACGCTCGTAAAATCGAGAGGTGTGATCACCAGGGTGACCGCTGTCTGTCGGGAGATCTTTTGAACATGGACCATTTCACCCAGGTTAACCTTCGCATTGCTCCGGGTGACTCCGTCAATCTGTATCGCCTTCTTCCCGTAATACTCCGGCAAGACGCCGGTGATCCTTGCAACGGTTTTTTCCTCGCCGTGAATTTCAATCACATCGCCCAGCGTGCCATTCAGAGCCTTCATATCCCCGGGGTCGAGGCGCGCCAATCCTTTGCCCACATCTTCCGTAAGGGCTTCAGTCACCTTTAACTGAAGGGCTGTCTCCATGGGAATGTCTTTTTGCATGACCCAGAATTGGTATAAAGATCAGACCAATTTATAAACGAATCATAAATGATTTTTATCCTCCTTGTCAAAGGATTTTAGACTGCATGGAGGGAGAGGGTGGAAGGTTTCTGTGGTCCCGGTTATTTCAACAGCATATATATGGAAAGAAGGAGAACGAAAAGCGTAAACACTTTCCTGAGATGGAAGGGATGGATTTTGCTGGAAGCATAGGCCCCTACCCTTCCCATGAGCAACATGCCAATGGCAAGGGCGGCTCCGCGTTGGAGATCCACAAAACCAAGACTCCATTCCGGCAAGCCTGGCCGGCCCATTCCGTTCAAAATATAGCCTGTGACTGAGAAAAGAGCGGTGATCACGATGGCAGCGCTGGATGTCCCAATAGCCAATCTCAGGGGGAAATGTAGAAAATTGTACATCAAGGGAATGATGAAGACCCCGCCGCCAATGCCTGCCAGTGTAGAAACCACGCCTGTTGCAACCCCTGCCCCTAAAAGTCCCTTGAGGCTCGGTTTTTCAGATAATTCGAGCTGTTTCATTGCTTTTGCCTGTCCTTCGGTCATCATCTTTATGGCAGCGGCCATGAGAATGATGACAAAAGCCCATCTCAATTGTCCTCCGCTCAAAGAGGCGGCCAATCGCGTGGTTGCAAAAGCCGTCAGGGCGCTGGAGAATCCGATCAAGAAGACCGAACGCCAATCCATATTCCCCTGTTTTTGATGCTGATAGGCGCTCGCCGCCGAACCGAAGATGATCGCAAAGAGGCTCGTGCCGATGGAAAGATGAGTCAAGACAGAGGGAGAGACTCCCGCATGCTCATAGCTCAGGACCAGAATGGGAACCATGATGAATCCACCCCCCACGCCAAAGAGGCCGGCGAGGAATCCCACTCCGCATCCCACCGCCACAAAAAGGAGAAAGTCGATAATCGTCAAATCATCCCCTCCTGATAAAAGGCATCCCTCGACAATGGTCAATAGTCAATGACCAATTATCAATGATCATTGCAAATTGAAAATTGATCATTGATTTTTTACTCATACCGCAGCGCTTCGATCGGGTTGAGCAGAGAGGCTTTTCTTGCGGGGTAAAATCCAAAAAATACTCCAACTGATCCTGCAAAGAAAAAGGCTAAACCGATGGCCTCGATTGAAAAGAGAACGGGCCACTGGGTAAAGCTCGATAGAATCAATGTCCCCCCTATTCCAATCCCAATCCCCAGTGCCCCCCCCACCAGACTGAGCAGCAGTGATTCGATGAGAAACTGAAGCAGAATATCCTTGCTCTTTGCACCCACAGCAATTCGAATCCCAATCTCCCTTGTTCTCTCTGTGACCGAAACGAGCATAATGTTCATGATCCCGATCCCCCCGACAATCAAGGAGATGGAGGCGATAGCCCCCAAAAGAAGGGACATCACCTTCGCCGATTCCTCCGCGCTTGAGGCAACCTCGGTCAGGTTTCGAACTGAAAAGTCATTCTCCTGACCGGGTTGTATCCGGTGCCTTTGCCGGAGAAGCTCTGTGATCTGCTCCTCCACGGTCTTCATCACCTCAGGCTCCCTTGCCTGGATGGTGATGACCCTCACCATTCCTGGAAACTGCATTCCGAAGAGCCTCTTCTGTGCCGTGGTCAGGGGGACAAAGATGGTGTCATCCTGATCCGTTCCCCAGGCCGATTGACCCTTGGGAGCAAGGACACCGATGACCGTAAAGGGAACCTTCTTGATACGGACGATTTGACCGATCGGGTCGATTCCTCCGAAGAGATTATCCGCCACTGTCTTTCCTAACAGACAGACTTTGGTGGCGCCATCCAGGTCCTGTTGCGTGAAGGCGCGACCTGAATCGAGAGACCATTCTCTGATCTCGAGAAGGTCGGGAATTGTCCCGTAAACAAGTGTGGACCAGTTCTGATTTCCGAAAATCACCTGAGCGACCCCGGAGATATGTGGGGCCACTAGCCTGACGCCTGGAATTTCAGCTAAAATCGCTTTTGAATCATCGAGGGTAAGTGTTGGAACAGTCCCCGCTCCGAACCTCATCCCGCCGCTGGTCGAGCTTCCCGAAAGCACGATGAGGATATTCGATCCCATACTGGCGATCTGGTCGGCAATCTTCTTCTTTGCCCCTGAACCCACGGCAATCATTGCAATCACAGCGCCTACCCCGATGATGATTCCGAGCATGGTGAGGCTGGAGCGCATCTTATTGACCATGAGGGCACGGAGGGCAATCCTGAGGCTGGCAAAGAGTGTCGTCATATTATTGAAAATTGAGGTTAAGGTCGAGGTTGAGTTTAAGAATTTCTAAACCTTAACCTTAGCCTTGACCTGATAAACAGCCCTAAAAGGCCAGATTACGAATCACTGGCCAGTCTCCCATCCCTGAAGAGGATCTTCCTCTTTCCATAGGCCGCAATATCCTGTTCATGGGTGATCATGACGATGGTGATCCCGGTTTCGCCGTTGAGGCGTTGGAAGATAGCCATAATCTCCCCGCTCGTCTTTGAATCGAGGTTTCCGGTGGGTTCATCTGCCAGAAGGATAGAGGGCCGGTTGACCAGGGCCCGCGCAATGGCCACCCGCTGTTGTTCTCCGCCTGAGAGCTGACTGGGATGATGATGGGCTCTTCCCTCAAGACCGACTGCGGAGAGGGCCTGCTGTGCCATCTCTTTCCTTCTCTTCGATAGGATTTGACCATAGATCAGTGGAAGTTGAACATTTTCCAGCGCCGATGTCCTGCTCAGCAGGTTGAATCCTTGAAAGACAAAGCCGATCTTCTGATTCCTTATCTCGGCCAGTTCGTCCCTCGAAAGGTTTGCCCCGCTTCGACCATCCAGAAGGTATTCTCCGCTGGTAGGATGATCCAGAAATCCGAGGATATTCATGAATGTCGATTTCCCGGAGCCGGAAGCGCCCATGATGGCCACAAATTCACTCCGCTCAATCGAAAGCGAAACGCCCCCGAGGGCCTGAACCTCTACCTCCCCGAGATGATAAATTTTGACCAGATCTCTAATTTGAATGAGCGGTTCCATCTTTATATTTTAAAATTTTAGATTTAATAGGTAAGATTTCAGATTTAAAAATCAATCGACAATCTACAATCTGAAATTTGAAATCTGTTACCTCAGTCCCTTTGTAGAGGGGGAAGGAGCGCTTGGCCGGGCCTTTTTATTCATCAACTCCTCAACCACAATCTCGGCTCCCTCCTGAAGATTTCCTGTCACTACCTCGCTGAAAGTTCCGTCCGTGATTCCAACCGTGATCTCCACGGGTATCAGTTTTCCTTCCGGAGTGGAGCCCCACACCCTGCCTGGTCTTGCCCGACTTTTCTCTGATGATTGACCCATCTCTTTCATCTTCTCTTTCTGCTCTTCGGTCAGAAATCCCCATATCTTCTGCCGCATCAAAGTCCGGATTCGAATCCTCGCCTCCTCCGGTTTCGATTTCTCCCGTATTTCCTGGAATTCACTTTTCGAGGCCCGAAGAACCATTTCAATTTTCGATTGCTGATCAGCGGTAAGACTAAGTTCTTTGGCCAATCGCTCTAAAACGGCCCCGCCCTTATCCGATGACGGAGCCTCCTGTTTCCTGTTACTGGTCTCTTCTTTTTTTGCAGAGTCCGGTCTGAATCTCAGAGCTGAATTGGGAATCTTCAGGATGTTTCCCTTATGCTCGATCTGAACAGAGACATTGGCTGTCATCCCCGGTTTCAATCTTAAATCGCTGTTATCCACCTGGATCACCACATCGTAGGTGACCACATTCTGAATGGTAATGGGCGCATTCCGGATCTCCGATACCTTCCCCCGAAAGGTCCTGTCAGGATAGGCATCTACCGTAAAAGTCGCATCCTGGTCTTGAACCACGCGGCCGATATCCGCCTCACTCACATTCGTATCGACCTGCATACGGGTCAGGTCTTTTGCAATGGTGAAAAGAGTCGGGGCCTGGAGGCTGGCCGCAACAGTCTGACCCACATCCACATTTCTCGAAATCACAACCCCGTTGACAGGGGAGCGGATGGTGGCATATCTCAAATTCGTCTCTGCCACTTTCAGGCCAGCCTTGGCCTGCTCCACCTGTGCCTTGCTCGACTCCACCTGGGATCGGGCCGATTCCAATTGAGCCTTTGCCACATCCCTCTGGGCGATGGCGGTGTCATAATTGGTCTGCGCCGTATCGAGAGTGGCCTGGGCAATGACTTTCCTCTCGATCAGATCCCTGTTCCGCTCCAGCGTCCTCTTGGCCTCGACGATAGCGATTTCCGCCTTGCTGAGATTGGCCTGTCCATTTTTGATATTGGCCTGACTATTTAATAGATTGGCCTGGGCGTTCAGGAGATTGGCCTTCCCCTGTTCGACCTGGGCTTCAAAGATGGCCGGATCGATCTGGGCGATCACCTGTCCCTCATTCACGCGGGAATTGAAATCGGCGTTGAGGGCTTTAATCGTTCCTGAAATCTGGCTTCCTACCAGGACCGTAATGACAGGATTGATCGTTCCTGTTGCGGTCACAATGGAGCTGATCTCTCCCCGCTCCACTTTTATCGTCCGGAACCTATTGTTCGCTCCCTTCTCCCCGATTGTCGGATAGAGGAAGTACCCGCCGATCAAAAAACTCCCCAACAGAATGACCACAAGAACCAGATATTTTTTTCCCCGTCCGCTCATCGATTCATCCCTTTCTCTTTTTCCGGAACTGAAGCCGGATCGGAACCCCTGCAAAGTCAAAAGCCTCTCTCATCTGGTTCAACAGATAGCGCTCGTAAGAAAAATGGATTCCCTCCGTTATGTTAGTATAAATTAAAAAGGTGGGCGGGGCAACGGAGACCTGTGTGATATAGTTCATCTTGACTTGCCGGGTCCGGTAGGTTGGAGGCGGGAATTTCTTCACCCATCTTTCAAATGCCTTATTTAAGGGCGAGGTGGGAATCCTTTTCTTTGCCTCTTCTGCGACACGGTCGATCGCATCCAGAACCTTTTTCACTCTCTGGCCGGTCAGGGCAGAGATGAAGAGGACGGGGGCATAAGAGAGGTACTTCAGCTCTTCATAAATTTTCTTTTCATATTTAACCATGGTCTGGGATTCCTTTTCTACAAGGTCCCACTTATTCACAACGAGAATACATCCCTTCCCCTTCTCATGAATAAATCCTCCTATTCTCGCATCCTGATCTGTAACCCCCTCTTTCGAATCTAAGAGCAGGAGAGCCACATCGCATCGGTCAATCGTCCTGAGAGCCTCCACAATGCTATATTTCTCCAGCCGCAGACTGATCCGGCTCTTCCTCCGGATCCCCGCGGTATCGATCAGGGTATATCTCTTCCCATCCCTTTCAAACCGGGTATCGATTGCATCACGGGTCGTGCCCGGAGCCTCGTCCACGATCACCCTCTTATATCCCAGGATGCGATTGATCAGGGAAGATTTCCCCACATTCGGCCTTCCCAGCATAGCCACCCTTGTTGTGTCTTCATCCTTCTCCGCGCCAATCGCCTGAGGAAGGACACCCATCACTTCATCCATCAGTTCGTTCAGACCATACCCATGCTCTGCCGAAATGGAGAAGAGATGTCCCACACCCAGTTCGTAAAATTCAAATACCTTCTCCTCCTTCTGTGGTCCATCAATCTTATTGACGATATAAAAGACAGGTTTATTCAATCGCCTCAGGATATCGGCGATCTCCTTGTCGGAGGGGGTCAGGCCCTCTTTCCCATCCATAACGAAGAGGACTACATCCGCCTCCTCCATGGCCAGTTGACACTGCTCGCGCATCTGGACGAAGATCCGGTCCTTTGAGACCGGTTCAAACCCGCCTGTATCGATCAGTGTAAAAAAACTTCTCTCCCATATTACATCCGCATAATTCCGGTCCCGTGTTACCCCGGGCTCATTATAGACGATGGCCTTTTTCCCCCCGGCGATCCGGTTAAAGAGGGTAGACTTCCCGACATTGGGTCTTCCGACGATGGCAACAATCGATTTCATGGTTCATTTTCCCAACAGTTGAAAATCATTATAAAACAACCCTTCTATTCTCACAACAAAACACCCCGATATCCTCATCTCCCTGGGGGGAGAGCGCGAGGGTGAGGGAAATGAGTTGGGAAACTTGAACTATTTTGGGTAAGAGATTTATGATCCCCTTCCAGTTATATAAGGGTCTTTAAAATGCCGGAGAGAATATATAGAATGGGTTTAAAAAGATGAGAAAAATAACTGTCTTTTTTCTTCTTGTCTTAATCCTTCTGACCACCTTCGAGATCCATCTCAACCCTCCCGAGGGCGAGAAGAAACAACTCTCCATCAATCTTTGAAATTTCGTATCATCTTAGCTCGTCTAAAAAATGTTATCTAATCCCCCTTCATCCCCCTTTGTCAAAAGGGGGAAATATTTTCCCTCCCTTTGGCAAAGGGAGGCGCCGCCGTCCAGAGCCCCATCACTTACGCCAGGCGAAGCAGGGGGACTTTGGCGCCGGACGGTAGGGAGGGATTTTATTTATCGGATCACCATGCCGGGGGCTATACTCTCTTCCGAATGAAAGCAACGGCCTCAATTTCGATGTCTGCATCCTTCGCGATTCTGGAGATTTCAATGGTCGATCTCGCAGGAGGAGAAACAGTGAAGTAAGTCGCATAGACCTCATTCATCAGATTGAAATTCCCCATGTCTTTCAGAAAGATGGTCACCTTGACCACATCCTCCATTCCAAGCCCTTGAGATTCCAGCACTCCTTTCAGGTTTTCCAGAACACGCCGGGTTTGCTGCTTGATATCTCCTCCAACCAGCTCACCCGTTCCCGGGTCTATTGGAAGCTGTCCTGATAAGAAGATAAAGTCCCCTGCCCGGATGGCCTGTGAATAGGGTCCGATCGGCTTTGGCGCTTTTTCGGTATAGATGACTCTTTTGCTCATTTCCGAAACCTCCTTGGATTTTCATCATTCCACTTTTCCAGCATTCCATTATTCCATTATCTTATTCCTTCAATAGTCCCCAAACCTCTGTTGCATCCCTCAATATGTAATTCGCCCCTGCCTCATTAAACTCTTCCCTCTTTATTCTTCCTGTCAACACGCCGATCGTCTTCATCCCGACCCTCTTCCCCGCCTGAATATCAAGGGTATGATCCCCCACTATGACCGCCTCCTCTCCTGAGACCTGTAACGCTTCCAACACCGAGTTGAGATGATCCGGATGGGGCTTCACCTTTTCGACGGAATCCCTTGACATGAAGACATCGCAGTATTCATCAATGGTCGGGAAAACCCTCCTGACCGCTTCTTCGCAGTTTCTTGTGATGATCCCAACTTTGAGCCCTTGCTGTCTCAGCATTCTCAATGTCTCTCCTGCTCCGGGGATGAGCCTCCCCTCGTCTGCTGCCCTCAGTTCGACCTCGTGGAGAATCTGATGGGCCCTTTCATAAAATTCCTCCGCACTGGAAGCGTTCTCCTTCCAGAGCATGGGATAGACCTCATCGATCATCTCCAGAAGATACCTCTCTTTGATTGTTCCCTCATCTACACCGAAACGCCTGATCAAGGCCATGATCCGTTCTCTCATCAGAGAAAAATCGATATTGAGAACGGCCAGCGTCCCGTCAAAATCGAAAATCACCGCCCTTACGTTTTGAAGTCCCATCGATTTAAATATCAAATGCCAATATCCCTGCCTTCGCCGAAGCGCCTGCCCGCCGCACAAGGCTTTGGGAGGCGGGGCTTCGCGCAGGCAGGCAAACGACAAATCAATGACAAATGCCTTAATGTCAAACTTCTTACCCTTTGAAATTTAAAATTTGGTAATTGTTTAGCCACTTTAAAATCCCTCCCCTGCCTTCGCCGAAGCGGCTTCGCGCAGGCAGGCAACCTCCCTTGGCCAAAGGGAGGAGAAGAAGTTTCCCCCTTTGGAAAAGGGGGATTAAGGGGGATTTTACAGTGATTCTTTGTACTTCTTGGAATTTAGAACTCTTTTTTTCAAAAGCTAAATTTGGCTAAACAATTACAAAATTTGAAATTCCTTTGAACGTTGAGCTTTGACATTTGAAATTATTTTCTTAGGTCTAATTCGGTGATCCCCAGGCAGTAGAGAACGCCCTTCATGTGCTCCCGCGTGATGGCTCCGTCCGCCACTTTCTTCAGGATCTCCTTTGCATTAAAAGCTATTCCCAGACCTGCGTTGGCCAGCATGATGCGATCATTAGACCCATCCCCGACCGCCACCACCTCGTCCCGGGTGATTCCTTCCTTCTCGCAGATCTCATCCATGATCTCAGCCTTCCGCCGGGCATCAATGATTTCCCCTTTGACCCCTCCGGTGAGTCTCCCATGTTGGATCTCCAATTCATTTCCGAAGGCGTAATCAAATCCTAACCTCTTCTTCAAAATATCTGTAAAGTAGGTGAACCCGCCGCTGATGAGCGCCACCCTGAAACCCATCTCCTTGAGAGCCGCGACCAACTCTTCGCTCCCTTTCGTAAGCTTTAATGTTCTCACAATGGGTTCTAAACTTTTAATCTGGAGACCTTTCAGAAGAGATACCCTTGTTTGGAGCGAGCGTTTAAAATCGATCCCCCCCCTCATCCCCCTCTCCGTGATGGCAGCCACCTTCTCCCCTACGCCAGCCGCCTTCGCCATCTTGTCAATGATCTCTCCGTCAACAATGGTCGAATCCATATCAAAGACGATCACCTTTTTCCGTTTCTTAAAGAGATGCTCGGGTTGAGCGACGATATCCATCTGAATCTTTTTTGCCGCCTCCGATATTTCCTTGCGCAGGTCAGGGAAATGGGCATTGCGGAGGTCAACGGACATCTCCATCGCCAGCAGCTCTCCCCTGGCAATCATTTTAATCCTTTCAATATTGCAATGATGCCTGGCAAACATCGATGAGAGGCTTGCCACCACTCCCGGCCGGTCGGTTCCGAGAATGGTGAGAACATAGGGCCTTTTGGTCTCCGCCAGTCTCAATCCTTTAAATTCATGAAGGGGGGTCACGGTGATCTTCATCTCCAGTTTCTGAGCAAGGGGATTGAGGCCTGCTCTGAGCTGGCTAAGATGAAAACGGGGTCGGAGGGGCTGAATGAGAAGGACCATGGTAAACTGGGAATGAATCACGGACTGTTCGATATCAACGATGTTAAAACCTTTTTTAAAAAGAAACTGCGTCACTTCAGAGACGATTCCAACCCGGTCTTCTCCGATCACCGAGAGGACATAGAGATCCTTTTTTTGCGAAAAAGAAGTGAATTGCATCTTTAAAACCCTACCCCCTTCCATCAAGAGACTGTGTCGCTATCCCTTTTTTTGGGTAGCCGCAGGCTTCAGCCTGCGTGCAACCTCCTGATTTTATTGATGCTGAACGCAACCTAAAGGTTGCGACTACCCATTACGACACAGCCTCCAAGTGAGAAGTGAAATATGCATTCTTATTTGATCAAGTGAACGCTTCATCCAGCAATCGATCAGGGTGGAGTTCCTTGAGGAAATCCATGCACGGCAAACATAGAATCCCATCCTTCATGAGTCGGTCTCTTCCGCGGTAAAGACATAGCCTCTTGCTATCTGGATACTCCTCTTTAAATGAACGAAGGCCTCTTAAATCGGCTGGATATATTTTACGTGCATTCTTAACTTCCACTCCCCAAAGTCCTTCTGACCCATAGACGACGAAATCCACTTCTGCCCCGGATCTTGTCCGCCAATAGAACAATTCCCTTTGGCCTTTTGAGTAGGCAGTCCATGCCTTCAAATGCTGGGCCACCAATCCTTCCAGGGCCTGTCCCTCTATTTCCTCTGCACGGTCCAGAGGCCCCTTCGGCCTCAGAGATCTGAAAACACCTGTGTCGAAAAGATAAAACTTTGGGCGGACGATCAGTTCACGTTTTGCCCGTTTGGTGAAGATGGGAAGTTGCCAGCTTAACAGGATATCTTCGAGAATTCCCACATAGCCTTCCACAACTTTCCGCTCCACCTCGCATTCCCGGGCAACATTGCTCACATTTAGAATAGACGCATGGGAGAAACTGATGGCCTCCAAAAAACGAGAGAAATTACCAATGTTCCTGACTAATCCTTCCATTTGAACTTCTTCCCGCAAATATAAGGCTGCATAGGAACGCAGAACCTCCGCAGGATCTTCTGAAGCGACAACGACAGGCAAGAGTCCATGGAGAAGGGCCTTATCAAAGTTAAAGTAGCGCCCAAGCTCTCCTGCCATGAAAGGATGCAGGGTATGCAGGAGGGCCCGTCCTCCAAGCAGATCTATCCCTGTCCGTTTGAGTTTACGCGCGCTTGAACCTGTAAGAACAAATTTCCAGCCTTTTTTAGCCTCTATCAGGCTATGAACCACCGGGAGCAATTCGGGAACCCTTTGCACTTCGTCGATCACGATAAAGCCTGATTCGGGTTGAACGTCTATCATCTCCCTGAGTCGTTCAGGCATGGCCGAGAAAAAGCGAACCCGCTCCGGATCAAGCAGGTCAATGTAAATAGCATTCTTAAAATGTCGATGGACAAATGTTGACTTGCCGGTTCCGCGGGGACCGAAAAGGAAAAAACTTGTTTTAGGAGTCTGTAAAAATCGGTCTATTATTTCCATTTTGAGTCTAAAATTGGAATTTACGTTTCCTTTTTACCATATCTAACCCCTTAAGTCAATAGAATTTATCTAATTGTAATAATAGGCTATTTTAATTATTACACACTTTTTTACCCTTATTAAGCAATATATAGTTTTGATGTCCAGTGCCCTCTAAATCTCTATGGACTTTTCCATCAGGTTCTAACCCTTTCTTTCTAAACTTATCTTCTCGGGATTGATGTGCAAAAAAAAGGTAAACCCCGTTAGAAATTCCAGCAGGGCATTAAACCCTGCCCTGCCTACCGTCAGGCAGGCGGAATTATTCTAAAATCTAACCCCGCTGCAGCCTCCGGCCCAGAGGGCCTCTGGCCCGGAGGGAGGAGCGGTCCATTATTTCTAACGGGGTAAAAATAACTTCCTGAACTTCGGTCTTTCAAAAAGTTTAGAAAGGGTGTATATTCCAGGTGCAAAGTCGCAATGGGGATACGTTTCAACCCCGATGAATAATTAAATTACTAAACGGCTTAATGGCTGAATCTACTGTAGATGGGGAAAGGTTTTCGATTTCAGGGAAGGAGTTGTTTTGCTTACTTCGGATAAAAAAAAGATCCTATTCGTCGGAGACGATCAGTTTCTGCGCGATTGGTATTTGAAAAACCTCAACGACGGCGGTTACCTGGCCGAAAGCGCAGCCCTGTGCGATTTGGAAACGACCCTTGCCCGCTTCGCCGCCGATCTCGTTCTGATCGACCTGCCGCCCAAGGAAGATCCTCAAAGATACGTCGCTCAGACTTTCCGGGTCCGGCCCGCCACTCCGGTGGCTCTGTCGGTCGAATTGGAGGATTTCAGTTTCGCTGGTGAAGCCTTCCGCTCCGGGGCAGCCGAGATCTTGCCCAAGCCGGTCGAGCCACAATTGATGCTGATGATCTTACACCGGGTCCTGGAGGAAGACCGCTTGCTCAAGGAAAACGAAGAACTGCGGAATTATATGAAGCTCTATCGGGCCTGCCAGCGAATTACGACCCAACTTGAGGGGGAGGGTGTGCGTACTGCAACTTTAACCGCCCTTGTTGCGGAGGCAGGTTCTCGAGCGGCATTTTATCTGGACTGGCTGTCCATCGCCACCGTACCACGAATTGAAGGACTTATAGGTTTGGGAGACAGCGAATCTAAAAACTTTTTGGATGAGCTTCTCCCGTCGATTCGCCAACACACCGACAAAGGCGAAGCCTACACAATCGTTTTCAATAATCCAGGCGGGGAATTCAAGAATCTGCGTGAAAATGGTTTCGCCGAGGCATTGATTGTCCCCTTGCGCGATCTCGAGTCGTTATTGGGTGTCTTCATACTTTTGCGCCACGAGCAAGACAACCCTTGGCCGGCAAAGGTAATGGATAAGTTTAATTTCATTGGACGACACGCCGCTCTTGCCTGGCATAACGCCACCCTTTACGCCAATGCTAAGAACCTAGCTTTCCAAGATGCCTTGACCGGCCTATACAACGCCCGCTACTTGCCGCTGGCTATCGACCGCGAAATCGCTAATAGCAGGGAGTCGGGCGCTCCTTTCGCCGTGCTGTTTCTGGACCTTGACTATTTTAAACAAGTCAACGACCTTCACGGCCACCAGGTGGGCAGCCAACTACTAAAGGAGGTTGGGCGAGTGCTTCGCCGTTGCGTTCGGGATGACGACATCGTGGTCCGCTACGGCGGCGATGAGTTTATTGTCGTGCTTAAAGCCACCAACTTGACCACAGCCGAACAGATCGCTGAACGCATACGCACCATGCTGGCCGGACATTTCTTCCTGGGCCGTGAGGGGTTGAAGGTTCTGATTACGACATGCATTGGAGTATCCGCCTATCCTATCCACACCCAGAGTGCGGAAGAACTGATCTTTCTATCTGACCGCGCAATGTATAAAGGCAAAAATTCGACACGCAACTTGGTCATCACTGCTGATCCGGAAGATCTGGTCGGACAGTCAGTGACCCTGCCGTAACACTATAAGAGTTCTGGTTTTTTTCAGAAATCTCCCCTTGATCATCAAGAAGAGATTTGTTATGAAAGCTATCAGGAGGGAATGTGGATATGACCTCGCTGGAGGATAGAATACGGGCCGCATCAGGTGAAGGAGAGGTTGATCTCCTCATTAAAAATGGAAGAGTCATCAATATCTTTTCCGGGGAGATCGAAAAGAAGGATGTGGCCATTTTCGACGGGATCATCATAGGATTCGATAACTACCCGGCAAAAAAAGTCATCGACGTGGAGGGTGATTTTCTCTGTCCGGGATTCATCGACGGTCATGTCCACATCGAATCGAGCATGGTGACGATTCCTGAGTTCGCCCGTGCCGTCCTCCCCCATGGCACCACATCCGTCATCATCGACCCCCACGAAATTGCAAATGTCCTTGGATCGGATGGAATTCGTTTCATGGCTGAATCGGCCAAAGGAGTCCCATTCAATGTCTTCATCATGATTCCTTCCTGTGTCCCTGCCACACCGATGGAAACCTCCGGAGCAGCGCTGAAGGCAGGCGATATAAAACCTCTTCTCAAAGAACCCTGGGCTATCGGGCTGGCAGAGATGATGAATTTTCCGGGTGTGATCCATCGGGACCCGGAAGTCCTTAAAAAGATCGAGATGGCCGGAGGAAGGCGAATCGACGGCCACGCTCCGCAGCTTTCTGGAAAAGGGCTCTATGCCTATCTCACGGCAGGGATCCGGTCCGATCATGAATGCACGACCCTCAAAGAGGCGAAAGAGAAATTAAAGAATGGGATGTGGGTGATGGTCAGGGAAGGAACGACGGCAAGAAACCTTAAAGACCTCCTTCCCCTTGTGACGGCAAAGAATTCGAGGCGATTTTTTTTCGTGACGGATGATCGCCACCCTAAAGAACTGATCGAAGAAGGTCACATCAACTCTATGGTGAGACAGGCCATTCGATGGGGACTTGACCCGATCCTGGCTATTCAGATGGCCACGATCAATGCCGCTGAATATTTCAGGCGGGATGACCTCGGCGCCATTGCTCCGGGATACAGGGCTGACATCGTCACTTTTGACCACTTAGGACGATTCCAGATTAAGAAGGTCTTTAAAGATGGAGTTCCTGTCGCAGAAGATGGAAAGATGCTTCCCCGTTCCCTCAAAACATCTTCCCTGTCTTCGACCGGAAAGCGTAGGAAATCTATCCGGATAAAAGCGATGGATCAGGATTCTTTCCTTTTGCGAAGCGATCAACCCCTTGCTAAAGTGATTCAACTGATTCCGGATCAGATTGTCACAAAGAAGGTGATGAAAAAGATCACCCTGAGAGATGGGGTAGCTTATCCGAATATTAAAGAGGATATTTTAAAGATTGTAGTTGTCGAAAGGCATCATCGCACCGGGAATATCGGAATCGGTTTTGTTCAGGGATTCGGGATGAAGAGAGGAGCCATCGGCTCCTCGGTTGCCCACGATTCTCACAACCTCGTCATCGTTGGAACGAACGATCGAGATATGTTAAAGGTAGTCGAAACGATCAAGGAGATGGGCGGAGGACTGGCCGCGGTCTCAGGGGAAAAGGCGCCGGCATCCCTCTCCCTTCCCATTGCAGGGCTGATGACAGAGGTTTCCGTCCATGCAGTCCGTCGATCTCAGGAGAAACTTCTTCGGGCGGCAAGATCTCTGGGTTGTAAACTGCCTGACCCATTTATGACCCTCTCTTTCCTCTCTCTGCCCGTCATCCCGGAATTGAAACTGACTGACCAAGGACTGGTCGATGTAAACCGGTTTAAGATCGTCCCTTTGTTTGGAGAAGACTAATAAAAATCAATGACCAATTATCAATTAACAATCACCATTGATCATTGACCATTGATCATTGACCATTTTGCATTGAAAGGAAACTCGCATGGATTGGGATCAATTGTTAAACGAAGCCACTCATCACCTTCAGGAATATATCCGCATTGAAACCGTCAACCCTCCGGGCAATGAGATAGAGGGGGCCAGGTTTTTTAAGAAGATCTTTGATGGAGAAGCAATCCCCTGTCAAATCTATGAGCCATCTCCGGGCAGGGGAAGCCTTTTAGCCACACTGAAAGGAGACGGATCAAAGCGACCCATCCTCCTTCTCAGCCATATCGATGTTGTCCCGGTTGAGAAGGAAGGCTGGGAGGCTCCTCCTTTCGCAGGGGTCATCAAAGACGGATACCTCTATGGCCGTGGAACCCTCGACTGCAAATCGTTAGGAATTGCAGAGATGATGGCCCTTTTAATCCTGAAAAGGCAGGAAGTTAAACTAAAAAGAGATATCCTCTTCTTCGCCGCTGCGGATGAGGAGACCGGCGGAAGATGGGGCGTTCAGTGGGCTATGGAAAATCTTCCTTTTCTTAAAGAACCGGAATATGCTCTCAATGAAGGAGGGCAGATTATACTCAGTGACAATGGCGTCCCTGACCGATATGCGGTCTCCAGCGGCCAGAAAGTCATTTTTCAGCTCCAGCTAAAGACCAGGGGCACGTCAGGTCACGGCTCCATGCCCCATCCTGACAACCCCAATGTAAAACTGATTCATGGTCTGGAGACCCTCACGAGATGGGAAACTCCCTACCGCATCCTTCCCATGGTAAAGGAATATTTCTATAAGATGGCTCCGAAACAGCCTTCCTATGAGAGAGGTTTCTTTGAGGATATTGAGAAAGGGCTTAACGACCCCTCCTTCTCCATCTGGTTGACCTCCAACCCGATCTATAATGCCATGCTGAGAAACACCATCTCTCTCACGATCCTTCAGGGGGGAAGCAAAGCGAATGTCATCCCCTCGGATGCCACAGCTACCCTCGACTGTCGCCTCATCCCGGGGACAGACAAAAAAGAATTTTTAAAAGAGATCAAGAGAAGATTGGGAGATGAAATTGAGGTGGAGGTCATCGCAGAGAGCGATTCTCTCCCTCCCTCTTCTCTGGATACGGATCTCTATCGGGCCATTCAAAAATTCGCCTCGGAAAATGACCCGGGGTGTCCGGTCGTTCCTTCCCTGCTGCCCGGAGCCACCGACAGCCGCTTCCTCAGGGAGTGCGGAATCATCACCTATGACTTCTGCCCTTTCCGGGTGACCGAGAAGGAATCGATGAGAGTCCACGGAAACAATGAGCGGATCGACCTGGAGAACCTGAGATCTGGGACGAAAATGCTCGTGGAGATTATCAAGGAGGTAGCCGCTTAATTCTTCAGCACTTTTTAAAAAACAAGGCTTGCTTTCCCCTCTTTGGCAAAGAGGGGGCAGGGGAGATTTTATAAATCGTAAAAACTCCGCATTCCGAAATCCGCATTCCGCATTAGAAATGGGCCAACTTTTTTAGGGATGAGACCTAAGATTTACGCAAATACCGAATTACCGATGCCTGACCCTGCAACCTTCCTGACTCCGTAGCTTCTCCTTATCGGAAACATTTCATATCCGCGTCATCATTGACGAAAAGTCATGATCTACTCCCACCATATCGAGCAATACGGAGACCTGGCCCCTATGATGAGTTTGATGATTAAACCAGTGAAGAAGCGTCTTCCATATTTCTTTTTCTATGTCTTCTCCTTTATAATTCTTGTACCTAATGACCGAACCGAGTTTGCTTTCATCCAACTCATTCACAAATTGTATGATCACATCATCCATCTGTTTCCTATACTGAAAGAATTTCGTATAATCAGATTCAAATTCTTTCCTCAGGCCTTTATCTTCCAACGAAATGAGGTTGCTGTTGTTTAAACCTTTATTCTCTTTGAAGGCATCTCTATAACGTTTTAACCAGTTGAGATCAGCGATGAGGTTGTGTAACAAGGTCTCAAAGATGGAAGGATAATAAGCTTTTGTTTCCATCATGACCTGCTCTTTCTTCAAAGGCTCAACAATTTCCAGTATACTCCGATTGACGCTCCCGTTATACCTGGCGAATGCTTGAAATAGGGTCTTCATTTTTCCTCCTTGTTCTATCTCCGTTATTCGATTAACCCAGCCTCCTGAAGGCTGATGCGAAACTAACTTTCCTATCTTTTTAGATTCAGGGTCCGCCTTCCGCAATCTTCATTCCACATTAGAAATGGACCAACTTTTTTAGGGATGAAACCAAATGGTATGATATCCACCATTATCTTTTTGGAAATGTGTGGTTGCAAGACCTGACCCCGATTCTTTCAGTAGCTAACCTTAAAGATTCGACCCTCTATTCAATAACTATTCCTTTTCTAAACCTCATCTGCAGTCACTGCAACTGCAAACGGAACTCCTAACAGCTCAAAATGTTTCTGTCCACAACGAACCTTATCAGCCTCCATTGTGCGCAATTTTAGGAAGTCCCGAGTACCTTTAGTCTCGCGCACCAGGTAGAGCGTCTTATCGTCGTGTTTAAGGATAGCCCAGTCGGGATTGTATTTGCCCACTGGGGTGTCGATCTCAAACCAGCCAGGTAGCTTCACAAAGAGTTTGATGTCTTCTCGTTCATCCAATCGGCGGGCAAACTCCCTTTCTACCTCAGACTCGTAAACGACGTACTCATACACCGACTTTTTAACTTGAAGAGCTGTTAGGTAGTTGATGAGTTCTTCATTCTTGAAGAGCATCATTTCCCACTCTGCTTCCGACCCTGACCCTGGAATGCGCTCGTACTTGATCCCGTCCACGAGTAGACGATGCAGTTGATGTTTAAGGTTAGCCGCAACTGCATCCATGAAGCGTTGGGGATCAATGAAGAATTCGGCGAGCCGTCCCGATTCCTTGAGAATACGAACCAGGGTAGAACGAGTCAGTTCCGTCTCATTCTGCAAATAGGCCAAAACATCAGGCATAGGACGGCTACCGTAGGAAACCTGCTCTTCTGCAACGCTGATAGCAGTGGCACTCACCCCTCCCTTGGTCACACCGATCTGGCCAGCGCTCACGTAGATCCTGGTTGGATCGATTTTTTGCATTTGTTTCAGAGCATCTACCGCACGCCGCACTAATACCTCCGTCTCAAACTCCACGCGGTAGGTGGTCTTGGGCTTGATCCGTTCCCAGAGAGCCTGGAACTCTGGGCTGAGCTGGACTTCTTTGCGCAGACGGTTCGACCCTTCATCCCGGTCTTTGCGGATGTGACGTTCGATCTGATAAGCCGCCAGCAGGTCAACGACCGCAGGTGCAAGGTCGCGGTGCTCTTCCGGCAGTTCAATCTTGAAATCTTTCCGTTTTGGATCAAATGCAGGCTGGATGCGCCCCGCGGAGTCGAGCATTCTCTGTTCTACCAGCGCAGTGTGGATAGCCTCGGCAGCTTCCCGGCCAATGGGCCGCTCTTCTCCGTCCACCACCCGGGTGATTCTGGCCAGAGCGGTAAGCGGCACTTTGCCGAAGGTTACGCCACAGTCCTCTTCGTACTCGGTCTGAAGAGCGCGGGCAAAGTCCTCGTAGCTTTCATTTGCAACAACAAACAGTTTGTTGACCGATTCGTCGAAGACACGCAACCCATTCTGATCGACTGGAAGACGCAGACCGCGGCCGATCTCCTGGCGCTTCTTCACGACGCTCACGCTTTCGTTGAGTGTGCAGATTTGGAAAACATTGGGGCTGTCCCACCCTTCACGCAGGGCCGAGTGGCTGAAGATGAAACGCAAGGGTTCATCAAGCGATAACAAACGTTCCTTGTCCTTCATGATCAGGTTGTATACTTCATCATCTGCCTGTGTGCTGCGCGTTTCACTGGAGTCCTTGAATACGCCTTTTTTGTCCTGGGCGAAATAACCGTTGTGAAGCCGCTCAACGGGTAGTTTGAGCCAATCCAGTTCCCGGTAGCGCTCCTCCTGTGCCAACTCGTTGAGCACCTTTTCAAAAGCCTCGGCGAATTTACCCTTCACGGGCTGCCCTGATTCGTCATAATCCCGATAGTTGGCCACGCGGTCGATGAAGAACAGGCTCAACACCTTGATACCTCTCGCCCGTATCTGCAGTTCTTTGTTAAGATGTTTTTTTATGGTTTCCTTGATCTGCACCCGCCAAAGTTCCTCACGCAGACTGCCCGCCTCTTCACCCAGCCGAAGCACGCGTCCGTTGTTGAATCGCAGGTATTCGTTACCTGCTTCGGCATTGATCTCGGCCACCACAAATCCATCCTGGTAACAGGCCCGCTCAATGGACAAAGTGTGAAGGTCCGAGCCGTTTTTGACCGTCACCGTTTTTTCTTTTGGTCCTTGGGGTGTCTGCACATGGATTCGCAGTTTGGCCTTGATGCCGTTTTTGTAGTCGATCTTCTCTACCCTAACAAAGGCATCGTTCATGCCACCATCTGCTCTTGCGCTGGCCACCACGATCTGCTTGACCAGCTTGAGCTCAAAGGCCCGCACCGGATCGAGCCGATAGACCAGGTTGTATGGGTTGCGATGGGTGGCGGAGTAACGCAGGGTGCAAAGCGGGTTGAGGGCCTTAATGGCCTCCTGCGCTTTTTCGGTGGAGTCCACGCTCTGCGGTTCATCGATGATCACAATGGGGCGTGCCGCCTGCACGAACTCGATGGGTTGCCGGCCGGAGAGCTTGTCGCTCTCCTTATAGATGACATTGCTCTTCTGCTCTTCCTCGGTCCCCATGAAGTTCTTTCGGAAGGCGTCAATGTTGATGACCAATATCTGAAGGGTGTTGCTCACCGCGAACTGACGAAGGCGGTTTACTTTCCTGGCATCGTAGACAAAGTGCTCGCAAGGCAGATTGTTGTAAAGCGCCCTGAAATGTTCGCCTGTGATCTCTATGTTCTTGAGCACGCCCTCACGAATGGCCACGCTGGGCACCACAATGACGAATTTCTGGAAGCCATAGCGCCGCGAAAGTTCAAAGATGGTGCGGAGATAAACGTAGGTCTTGCCTGTGCCGGTCTCCATCTCTACGGAAAAGTGCGGACAAAGGCGAGGCGCGTTTGCCGCTGTATCAAAGAGTTCCCAGGCTTCAAGTGGCGGACCCGAGTCCGCGACCTCAATGTCGTTACGTCCCTGGACCTCGCGCGTGTTATCGAATAGTCTCTCTTCGGCCAGAAGCAATCGGTTCCCAACTCCTAATTCAGTTCGGGTGTGGCCGGCAAAGAGCCCGTCCATGCCCTCAACGTGGATTACAGAATATTCGGGCACGCCCTGGGGCTGGCCCTCAAAAAGGCTCGTCACGGCGGCAACAGCGTCGAGCTGGTATTGCTGGTTGGGGTCAAATTGAAGCTTCATTGAAATTCGTTTGCCGCAACCTGTGCATTTTTTGCACAGGTTGCGCTGGGCGACAGTTCCCTTGTTTTATAAATATTCCGGATATGGCGCACAATCACTGATCGATCCCGTCCAAACAGCTTTGCCATTTGATGGGCGTCAAGCCATATTGTTTCTTGTTCGAGACGAACATCGAGTTGGGTATGCCCATCTTCTGTTCGATAGATAATGATTTCTCCGGAGGGTTTTTGATTCATATTTTCTTGGACTCCCCGCACATAGGTACTACACCGTTTTAAAACTTGTTACCCCTTTGTTTTTGAAGATCTGTACAGCATTCGCTTTGAGCTGGTCGTTCCCAGCAAACCCTTCGTCGAGGCAAACCACACGCTCAGGCTTCTGCTCTGCCATAGCGCGTATAAGTTCCAGGGTTAGATTGCGCTCAAGGCAGATGAAGAGCGCTCGGCCTGCCGCACTGAATACGGTCTTGCCTTCCATAATAATCTTCTCCACCGGCGTAGTCAGGGGAAAGCCACTTTTCAAAAGTATCTCGTAAAGGATGTCTTCGGCCGTTCGGCCATCTCGGATGTGATCGATGTGCAGCTCAAGCTGTTGCTTCAATACAGCCACATCACCGGTTGGAAGGTTGGCGTCCCAGGCCTTGAAATTGGATTCGGCCAGCTTGAAAATCCGGAAGCCGAGGTCAAGTTTCTTTTTGCCGTTCAAGGCAAGCTTTCCCTTATCCTCTGTGGTCAATTTCTTAATGACCCTCCGAACACGCTCCTTCGTGATGTCGGCGATGGTAGCGTAATCGTCGCGACCCGTAGGTTCGGGGAGTTGCACGAGGATAAACTTGCGGTTGCCCCCGTCCTGCTGGTTTAGTTCGAGGACGGCCTGCGCCGTCGTACCGGAGCCGGCAAAGAAGTCAAGGACAATCGAATCATCATCGCTACCCATACTTACGATATTCTCCAACAATGCAACAGGTTTGGGATAAGGCATTGCATCACTCTCGATAAGCACTTTGACTTCCTGTGTTCCATTTTGAGTGTTCAGTTCCTTGTCATCCCATATGGTCTTAAACTTCCTCTCCCTCTCTTTGCCTGCTCGTTCAAGGTAGTCACGAACGAAAACATCATACTCACTGCGCCGTTCAATGAGTTTGCCTTCAATGAGTTCTATGTCCCTTTGAGCCTTCTGGCGACCCCACATCCAGCGTCCATCTTCTCCTGTCGATTTTCTCGGCAGTACTTCTACAGAAAAGTCGTTTGATTTGGTAAGCGACACCTTAAGCGTTCTGGGACATACATAAATTGGAAAGAACATCTCCGGTCTGTCTTCTTTGCGTGAAGCAGAACCGCGTTGCCTAAGTCCAAGCAGGCGATATTTCATGCCCTTATCGTCTGTCAAACTAAACTCCGCTTTCTGATCTTCAGAGAGTAGAAAACCTCTGAGCAGGCATTCCTCTGTGTTTCTTGAGTAGATCAGCACGTAGTCATGAACTGACGCAAGAAATGTATCCGACTGCCTGCCTCGCGGATTGCTTTGCACAGTAACTTGAGAAATAAAGTTCTCCTCCCCAAACACTTCGTTGCATATCTTATTTAAGTTACCAACTTCATTGTTGTCGATGCTGATGAAGATGACCCCGTCCTCTGTCAATAGATTTCTCGCTAAATACAGTCTCGGGTACATCATGTTCAGCCACTTGGAATGAAACCTTCCATCCGCTTCAGTGTTGGTACTAAACTTCTTGCCCTGCGCATCTACCTGGCCGGTATATTCAAGGTAGGTCTGCAGGCTCTCCGTGTAATTGTCAGGATAGATGAAATCATTACCTGTGTTGTAAGGCGGGTCGATATAGATCATCTTGATCTTGCCGAGATATGACTTCTGCAGAAGCTTGAGCACCTCCAGATTGTCGCCCTCAATGATAAGATTTTCGTTGGTATCAAAATTGACGCTCTCCTCTGGGCAAGGGCGCAGGGTTCCAAGACTGGGAGATTGAATCGCCTTGAAACAGTCGGCCTTGCCGGGCCAGTTCATGCCGTAGCGTTCCTTGCCCACGTCCACTGTTTCGCCAAGGGCGAGTTTCAAGCACTCAAAATCAATCTTCCCGCCCTCGGTCTGGATTTCCGGAAAGAGCCGCAGCAATTCTTGTTTCTTGCCTTCGGCAATATCGTGAGATCGAAGGTCGAGTTTTTCGGGTTCATCCATAATGACTCCTCTTGGGGGTGCATTTACGCATCGAGCGTCGATAGCCAGCGCCCTGCGGCGACGACCGAGACACCCTTGATACTTTCCTCCTGCCTTAAGTTCTGCACGAGTTGAAAGGCGGCGGCATCAGGAATTCTTCCATTAAAGTACAAAAGACCGGGAGTGGGCCTATTCTCCGTCAGTTTAACTTCGATAAGTGTGGTAATCCGGTTCTCCTTGCGAAGGGCGAAATCGACTTCCCGACCATCCCTGGTTCTCACATAGCAGAGCGAAATATCCTCCCCAGCCGTATCCTGAAGATACTGTGCGTGTTTCAGCAGACAAACGGCGCAGGTATTTTCCAGCTTCAACCCTTCGTCGCCCTTCACATAGCCGCTGTCAAAGAAGTAAGCTTTAGGTTCTTTCAATATTGCCCGGGCAATGTTGGCGTGAAAAGGTCGCACCAGAAAGATGATGCAGAGGCTCTCCAGGATATCCACATATTTCCGCACCGTGTTAGGTGCGATCTGCAGGTCTCCGGCTATGGAGGTATAGGAAAGGGGTGACCCGACGCGTTCCCGCAACATTTCGACGAGAAGACGGATGGCCTTGATCTCGTGAATCCTGCTGAATTCAAGGATGTCCTCCCGTATCAGATCCGTATAATACTGGTTGCGCCAGCGTGCCGCTTCTGAATCAGACCCTGAAAGGAATGGTTCAGGAAAACCGCCAAGACGGTTCAATAGACTTAGGGCTTCCCGAGGGGAAACAGAATTCCTGACTTCCCTGACGGATAGGGGATGTAGACGGTATGGGAAATAGCGGCCAGCGAGAGATTCGCCGGTCTGTCGGAAGGTATCGAGCCTTGCGCTACCTGTGATCAGGATCGACTGCCCCGCTGGTCGGGTGTCGTAGATTCCCTTGACGAACCTTTTCCAGTCCTTCATCTTGTGGATTTCATCAAGAATAAGCAAATCCGCATCGAGGGACCACGTCTGATTGTGGATGATTCGGGCATCATCGTAATGATCGTAATTCAGGTACTGGGCATTCCGAAATTCTTTCATCAATTCCTTGGCCAGATAGGTCTTACCGACCTGCCGCGGCCCGGTTAATATAACCATCTTTTTGGAGAGATCCATCTTGATGGGATTATAAAGGTAGCGATCCATTATGGCTTTATATCAAGGATTTGCACAAAAGTCAAGGCAATAATGCAAAACTATGCTTTTTGGGATGATAATGTCCAACGTTGACTACCCATATTTACGATAAAGCCGCCATTATTATACCAGCCCCCACCGCAGAGTGAAGAGTGTTTCCTGTTCCGTTTTCTGCTCCAGACGTCTACTTACCTCGTCCAGAAGTGCATCTTTCTGTCGGTCGATTTCCCGGCTCGCCTCGTCGTAACTGCGCCAGGCTTCATCGCGCTTTATCTCAAGCTTTCGCAATTCCTTCTGGCGCTCCAATTTTTCCGGCAGGTTAGGCGCCAGACGTGCGGCCTTTTTGGTCTCCTTGATCTCCTGGTCCAGTTCTTCCAAGTCTGTCTTGAGGCCTGCTCGCCGGTCTTCGGCCCAACGGTCGAGCTTGTCCATCTCTGTATCGAACCAGTGGCCATTTTTGGCCTCAAGCTCGTCGAGAAGTCCCTGCCTACGCCGGGCGGCGGCCTCTTCGAGCACTGTTTTAATGGTGTCGGGAACATCGGTGCCGCTCTGTTCCTTGCCGGGTAGATCAAACAAGCGGCGGCACTGAGCTTCGTCCAACGTTTCACCAGTATCAGTTATGCCCGTGAAGATAAGGTGATCTTCCAATTCTAAGGCGCTAACGCTGAAATGGGAGCAGCAAAGCCACCCGCTTTGGTTCACCAGTGGCTCAAGAATGGCAATGTTCTTACTGCTGTTGGAATAGTCAAAAACGACTTCCCCAGGTGCAACCCTCAAGGCCATGCCCCGTTCCAGCACCCGGCGGGCAAGAGGGTGACCCACCCGGTAGGTATTGGCGTCCTCCACGTTCTTACCCATACGGTAAGGACCGGGATGAATAGTCTCTCCTGGGAAGGGATTCCGCTCAAGCATGAAGCTATAATTCCCATCCTCAAACCGCGCATAGGGCGCCAGTAGATACCGGGTTAGGAGCCAGAGCCGTTCGTTGAAGCGGTCGAGAAAATCATGGCTCTGAATGCGTACCTTCTCCACTACTTCCTGGTCGAAGTTATCGAGGAGCTTTTCGCGGGCGTCGCGCTGGCCCTCTGCGATTTTGATCTCCAGTTCCTGTTGGAGTTGGTCGAACTCGAACTGGATCTGCTCCGATGTGCGGCACTTCTGGTAAATCGTGGCAATCCGCTTTTCGAAGTCGACCCCGGACTCCATTGCGCCCAGTACCTCGTCACTGGCACCGAATACGCCACTAAAAAGACGGAACTTTTCGTCCAGAAGTTCGTAGACCCGCTGGTCGGCAGCATTGTTCTTGTTGAGAAAATTGACCACCACCACGTCGAATTTCTGACCGTAGCGATGGCAGCGCCCGATGCGTTGCTCGATGCGCTGGGGATTCCAAGGCAAGTCGTAGTTCACCACCAGATTGCAGAACTGCAGGTTCATACCCTCGGCGGCGGCCTCAGTGGCAATCATCAAGGCTGCTTCATCGCGGAAATGATCTACCAGGGCGGCCCGCATATCTGCGCTGGGCGATCCAGAGATTCGGTCAGTGCCCGCATGCTTTTCCAGCCAGTGACGATATATCTCCCTCGATTTTGGGTCATTGTTAGAGCCATTAAAAAGCATGACCCTTCCCGCAAACTCGGTCGTTTCAAGGATGCGGAAGAGATACTCCTGGGTACGGCGGGACTCGGTGAAGATGATGGCCTTCTGCTGGATGGTAGCTGCGCCTTCATTCTTCTGCGCTTCAACGGAAGCGGCAAATCCGCGACGCAAGGCGGCTAAGAGCACTTCTCCCTTGGAGTTTTTGACGATGGATTTGGCCAGCGCATGGAACTCCCGGAGCCTTGTCATTTCCTGCCGCATTTCATCGATCTCTCCGGGAGGAACAAGGGGGACGTAGGTTCTAAAACAACTTAAGTCCGAGGGACCAGGTTGAATTCTTCGACTTATTTTTCCTTTTAGAAATCTCATCCACCCTCACCCTTTAATTTTTCTGGAGCCCGCTCCTCAAGCCAAAGTTTGCCCCGGCAGAGAAATCCATTCGATGTTGGCCGGGATGTCGCCTCCCATTCGGCTTTTGAATATCTCGAACCTTTCCCATGGGGGCTCCACACACATTCTTCCAACCTATTCTGTTAAAAACGTGTCCGTGTCCCGTGTCGCGTGTCCATTCTCCCTGTCCATAAACTCACCGCTTTTTCGGTTTTTTAAACACCTTTGAAACTTCATAGGGCACATGCGGTTCCTCCAACAGGAACCCGATTCTTCTCTTCGGTGGTTCAGACTCTCGAGGTGCACTCAGCAATCGTCTTATTTGCCCCAAGATCTCGTTAATTGCAGTCTCGTGGATATCGAGCCTCGCAGTCAATTCTTTTTCTAAGTCCGTAAGCTTGCGAGCAAGATCCCGTTGTTCAGTCAACATCTGCCGCATACGAATGAACGCGCGCACTACAAACACGCTCATCTGAATTGCCCGCTTGCTGCGGAGGACATTAGCAGCCATAATGGCACCATGTTCAGTAAAGACCATTGGTAACTTTCGTCGCCCACCATGGGTCGAACCGGTCGCAAATTGCGACCGATTCAAACTTGCACTTGAAGTCGCAAATTGCGACTTCAAGTTTGTAACTTCTTGTTCTGTAAGAACAAAAGCGGAATGTGTCAAGCCAAATGAGACACTTCCATCAAGAATTTAGTGTAGGACCTCCTTGCTTTTTGAGAGCGGTTTG
>Ga0154725_1049_pt1 | contig 40880 bp, 48 predicted proteins | sample Rifle2008BG16ft_FD_105733 | JGI IMG/M metagenome (GOLD analysis project Ga0154725, IMG submission 105733) | Deltaproteobacteria bacterium RBG_16_49_23 | reverse complement strand
TGAGATTTGTGAAGAACTTTTCATGGATATGGAACGGAGAGGGCTTCGGTTATCAAAGAAGATCCTCTGGGTCACCGATGGGGGCAAAGGGATTCTCAAGGCACTCCGAGACCGATTTGGGAAGAAGCTGATCCACCAGAGGTGTACGATCCATAAGGATCGCAACATTCAGAGCCATCTGGCAAAGAAGTACCGGAAGGTAGCTCACCGACGGTTTAAGATCGCTCTGGAGCAGAACAGTTATGAAGATGCAAAGCGAATGCTCCAGGAGTTTGAGAAATGGCTCAGGGGAATCAATGAATCGGCTGCCGATTCCCTCCTGGAAGCTTTTGAGGACATCCTAACGCTTCATCGGCTCAAGGTCCCTGGCTTACTAAGAAAGACCTTGACTTGTACGAATCCCATCGAGAGCATGTTTTCTACTGTGCGGGACTGCGAGGGAAATATCAAACGGTACCGGAACAGCGCTATGTCCCAGAGATGGCTTGCAACTATTCTCCTTCATTGTGAGAAGGGGTTTCGAAGAGTCAAAGGATATTTAGGCATCGCAGAAGTGACAGCAACGATTGAACAGATACAAGAAGAAAAATATGTCATGTAGAAAGCGGCATAGGAATATTTGAAGATGTACACACCAGGGGGCCACAGAAAATTTCAACTAAATACTTGACAATCTCCCGTTTACACATTTGCGAATGATTAGACCAACCGGAATGGATTAATGTTGCATTTTTAAAAAATTCTTGATTTAATCTTATAAAGACCACTAAAAAGGAGGTCAGGGAGATGAAAAAGATATTAATAATTTTGCTTTATCTTTTATTATCTGAAGTAATCGGGTGTGCTCAGAGAGGCTGGGTAAAAGAAGGAAGTCCTGAGAAACTCGGAGAAGATTATAAAGAGTGCTATAGTCAATATCTTCACCCAATGAGTTCAAAAAACGACACTACTTTAGAAAAATATCAAGAAGATAAAAGTTATTGTAAATCAGAAGCTGAGAGTAGGGAAAGTAAAAGAGAAGCTATGGGAAATGCCGCAAATGCCACAACCCTTATTCCATTTGTGGGGCTTGGTTTTTCTATAGCACACGAGACTTTAATGAAAGATGATTATTATCGTCGATGTATGAGAGCAAAAGGTCACCTTTTCTTTACTCCTTCACAATGTATGAAAGAAAAAGGGTATCAATGGAAGTAAAAAAAGGAGGATATTGAGATGAAAAAGATGTTAATGATATTAGTTACAGTTCTTGTTCTTTCCCTCCCATCATATGCATATGCTCAATTTTTAGATATTGGACCTAATCATTGGGCTAAGGAATACGTCGACCATATTTCTATGGAGGGAATTACTAAAGGATGTGCTGAAAATCTTTATTGCCCCGACCAACCAGTAACCAGGGCTGAAATGGCTGCATTTTTATCAAGGATGCTCGATAAAAATTTTCTATTATTTGATTTTGGTTGGGATATTCCATTTGAAATTTGTTTTCCTCTTACAAAGCAAATTGGTAAAATTAGTCGCATATTTTCCTTTTGTGTAAGTATAAACACTATTGAGTCTGGCTGGTTTACAGAACAGGATCTGTTATATTCAAGACAACAAAAAATAAAACTAATAGAATTACTTCAATCTCAACAATAAAAGAAAGAGGTAATGAGATGAAAAAGATTCTAATGCTAACTGTATTAATTGGGTTATTGTCCAGTAATTGTGCTACAGCCTGGTACAAAGAGAATGCAACTAAGAAACAGATTAAGAATGATGTTGCTGCCTGTAAAATGCAAGTTAATCTTTTGATTTCAGAGAATAAGATTTTATATGAGGATAGAAAAAAGGGTTTAGCAGAATGCATGAGAAAGAAAGAATATCATCCAATTGATAGAGAAGAACTTTATCGAAAACTTGATGAACAGTACTGGAAAGGAAGACCATAATCTAAATGAGCCAAGAAGGTAAGTATTATGCTTAATATTCCAATTGATCTTGGAGTAAATTAGTTGACGTAATGAAAGGAAAGACAGTTCCCCTTGTTCTCACTTTTTTTACAGAGGTTTCTGGAGATAAGTTATTTAAATCTAAAGATAAAATGGTGGCGGTGCAGGGATTTGAACCCCGGACACTGCGGATATGAGCCGCATGCTCTGACCGACTGAGCTACACCGCCAAATGTGATTCATTTTTACTCATTCGTTTATCAATTGTCAAGCATTCAGGGTGAGATATCTGAAAAGTTCAGAAATCTCTGATTACATCGATTAGGAACCGATTACGCAGATTAGAAACCCATTAAGAGAGCGAAAAGTAGTTTTTCAGAGCTCTCAGGATATCCCCAGGATGTGAACGAGAAGCAGGCTGATGATGGCAAGGAGGATAGAGGCTACCAGACCAACGAAGAAAGGTTTTGGTCCAATCTGCCTGAGGGTGTTCAGCTTCGTATTGAGACCGATTCCGGCCATGGCGATCAGGACAAGAAATTTTCCCAGCTCACTCACCTGCTGGACGGTCCATCGCCATTGAGGGGCAGGAAGAATCGACATTCCATCTCCGATCGTTCGGATCACAGCGAACGCCAGGAATCCAAAAAGAAAGAGGGGGATGGCTTTCGAATACCTTGTCTTTTTCGTGAGGTCCCCGGCCTTTATCAATTTCTTCTTCATGTACCATAACCCGATGAGAAAGACGGCTGGAGCCATGAAGATATTTCGTGTCAGCTTCGCCACGGTGGAGACCTGCCCAGCCACCTCCCCGTACATATAGCCTGCAGCAACGACTTGAGGCGTGGCGTGAATGGCCGTTCCAGCCCAGATGCCAAACATCGTTTCATTCAGTTCCAACAGCCTTGCCGCCACCGGCAAGAGAAACATGGCCCCGATTCCAAAGAGAGAAATCGTAGCCACAGCATAGGAGACATCATCCCCTTCCGCTTCGATGACAGGCGCGGTAATCGCAATCGCGGTGCTTCCGCAGATGGTTGTTCCAATCCCGATGAGGAGGCTCAGTTTTTCAGAGAGGCCGGCCTTTTTGCCAATCATGAAAAGAAGAGCCGGCGCGATCAGGAGGCAGAGCAAGATCACTGTGATGGCCTTTGCCCCTATTTCGAGGATGGCCATGAAACTGAGACCGATGCCTAAGAGGATGATTCCAAACTTGAGAGGAACCTCATAGTTTGATATCCCCCGATGAACGAAGGAAGGTAAAGGAAGAATATTTCTAAAGAACAGACCGAGGAGGATGGCAATCGTAACGCTCTCCAGCGGATTTCGATTTCCGATAACGATCTGCCGGGAAAGAACGATTGAAAGGATGGATATCCCGGTCATCATGAGCCAGCCCGGGAGAGAGGGAAAAAAGGATTTTAGAGAAATCGTCTTTTATCCTTTGTTTCAAGAAATGGGAGTTAAAAATAATGAATTTTATACCGTAGATCGTATGAGAAATCAAATTTCTTTTCTTTTCTCAGTCATAAGGGAGGAGGGATGGGGTATTGATTTTCTTCTCGGGTTTTTGGATAATGTACAAAACATAGAAAACTGGAGCTGAACATGAAGGTGGCTTATTTCGACTGTTTCTCTGGAGCAAGCGGTGACATGATCCTCGGGTCCATGATCGATGCGGGGCTAAGTTCCCGGGGATTGAGAGAGGAACTGAAAAAACTCCGGCTTCCGCATGTTTTCCTGAAGGTTAGGAAAGTCCTGAAAGGGGGGATCTCCGCCACTCAGGTCATTGTGGAAGGTCAGGATGAGAAGAGACACTCCCGGAGTCTGAAGGAGATCTTTCAGATCCTTGACCGGGGCCGACTCGAATCCGAAGTGAAAGAGAAGAGCAGGGAGGTCTTCGAAAGGATCGCCTCTGTCGAGGCGAAGATTCACCGGAGACCGCCGGAGGAGATCCATTTCCATGAGATCGGAGGGCTCGATTCTGTCGTCGATATCGTTGGAGCCGTCTGGGGTTTTCGTCAACTGGAGATTGATAAGCTTTATGTTTCGAGAGTCAATGTGGGAACGGGTTTTGTCAGATGCGAGCACGGCATCCTTCCCGTTCCCGCACCTGCCACGCTCTCCCTGATGAAAGGGAAACCCATCTATTCCTCAGGGGTGGAAAAGGAGCTCCTCACTCCCACGGGTGCGGCGCTGCTTACTTCATTGGGGTCCGAGTTCGGGAAGATGCCCGGGATGAGAGTGGAAAAGATCGGGTATGGAGCGGGCCGGGACGACCTTCCCCATCCGAACCTTCTCAGACTGATCATCGGAAGGGAAGAGGCGGTTGCAGGAAAAGAGAAGGTGATGGTTGTTGAAACGAACATCGACGATATGAATCCCCAGTTCTATGACTATGTCATGGAGAGGCTTTTTGGGATGGAGGTGCAGGAGGTTTTTCTCACCCCCATTCTGATGAAGAAGAACCGCCCTGCAACCCTGCTCACCACCATCTGCCCGGGCGAGAAGCTCTCATCGGTCATCGATTTTCTGATCAGCGAAACGACCACGCTCGGTTTGAGATGGCGGGAGGAGGAGAGGAGTTGTGCGGACCGGGAGATTCTTTCTCTCCGGACAAGATACGGAAAGCTCCGGTTTAAGCTTGCCAAATGGGAGGGGAAGATGGCCAACCTCTCTCCGGAATATGAGGATTGTAAAAGACTGGCCTTAAACCAGGGGATCTCCATCAAAGAGGTCTTCGAAGAGGCGAAAAGGACGGGGATGATATTTCGGGAAGGTCGATATAAAAATCAAAAGCCCAGACGCAGGCAAAACAGGCCCTCCCCCTGACTCCTTGAAAACCAGGCCAATCAATCTTATATTTTAGTAAGAAGGAGGGATCGAAGATGAAAAAAATATCATATTTTTTAATGGTATTGGCTTTGGTCGTTCTGATCGCTCCGTCTCTGGTTTGGTCAGAGGCCAACCCTGCAGGGAATCCCCCTGTGATTACAAATAGTTTTGCTGTTGAAAAAGGATATTACGGATATGTCTTGAAGATCTATATTGAAGCGGAAGACCCGGATGGGGATATGTCGAAAATTGCAATTCAAGTCGACCAACTGGGTTATGGATATTATCCAGCCGATTGGACGATTATTAAGGGCCCTAATCGAAAGCATTTAAAAGGGTATCTCCAATGGAATACCTTCAGCAGCCGGACCTCCTATCTGAAAGAATGGACCAATATCCGCCTGAGGCTGTCCGTTTTCGATAAAGCCGGGAATGAGAGCAATGAGGTTGTTTTTCCCTTTGAGTTTGTTTCAGGGGGGAAAGGTCAACATCAATACAAGCTTCCCGCTCCTTTTAATAGCGGAGACGTCCGGAGGCTTGGATACATCCATACTGATCTCTTCGAACCCACCCAGATGGGGAACGGTCACGATCGGAACAGGTAGGGCAGGCTTTTTCGTCAATCTCTTCTCGCCGTCATGCCGGACTTGATCCGGCATCCAGAACCTTCTGAATAAACTGGATTCCGGCTTTTGCTGGAATGACGAAACATTATGCGGCTATTTCTTTAGGAACAGACATTATCAAGGCTCCGATGAAGGAGCCTTTTGCTTTTTTCTTGCTTTTCTCGTAACAGGGTGATAAACATCTTTTGTGAGATTTCTGAAAAACCCCGAAATCTCTGATTACACAGATAATCATGCGATTAAAAAGGAGGAAAGTTATGAGAGGGATGATTTCAAGAACCAAGGTTGCCTGTTTTTTGTTTGCGGTTCTTTTCATCGGTCTGGCCTGGACTGGATGTTCTTCCACAGTGAGGGAGAGGAGAGAGGAACCTGAGAAAAGGGGAGTCGAGACCACAAGTAAATATTACCATTTTGAGGATGTTCGTATTCCGAAAGATTTAAATTATAAACAGAATAAATCTTTTGTCTACGAGACCCCCCGTTTTAAAACAGGCGTCCTGCTCTTCACCAAATGGAGACTCGATGTGGACTCCCTGATCGATTTTTTCCATTACCACATGGAGAAAGACAACTGGAAACTGGTGAACAGTTTTAAGGGGAAGGAATCGATCCTCAATTTTTCAAAACCCGATAAGACCTGCACGATCAAGATTACAGAGAAATGGTCTGGAACCACAGAGGTTCAGATCCGGGTGGGCCCCCTGGGAGAAAAAAAGATGTGAGAATGTTCTATGCTGGTCGAACAAGTCAGAAGGGCCATTGATCGCTACCGTCTGCTGGAGAGAGGCGACCGGGTGATCGTGGGTGTATCGGCCGGAGTGGATTCAATGGTCCTCCTGCACCTCCTGAATGGTTTCCGCCAGGAATTTGAACTCTCTCTTATTATTGCCCACATTCATCATGGGCTTCGGCCTGTTGAATCAGAAAGAGAGGCCGAGCTCGTTCAGCAGGTATCCGTCCGGCTTGGCCTTCCTTTCGAATACGGAACGTTCAATGTGAAGGAGTTCAAGGAGGCAGGGGGCTTTTCCTTGCAGGATGCGGCCAGGAAAGTCCGTTTCCAATTCTTTCACCGTCTCCTTAAGAAGTATGGCGGAGGCAAGATCGCCCTGGGTCACCATGCCGACGATCAGGTAGAGACTGTCCTGTTAAGACTCTTCAGAGGATCCGGGTTAAAGGGCCTCAAGGGGATGCTTCCCATCCGGGAGAACAGGGTAATCCGGCCCCTCCTTGATGTTTGGAAAGAGGAGATCGAGGCTTTTGCCCGGGAAAACGCCATCCCCTATCTCATCGATTCATCCAATCTGAAAAAAGAGTATCTCCGGAACCGTCTCCGGCTCAACCTTATTCCTCTCATTGAACAGGAGTTCCAGCCCGGTTTCCGGCGAGCCGTCGTCAGGACATCAATCCTCCTGAGGGAGGAGAATAATTTTATTGAAAAGGAAGCAGGAGAGGTCTATCAAAAAATCACCCGGGAAGAGGAGAATGGTGTTGCCTTTAAATTCTCATCCTACAGCTCCCTTCATCAAGCCATCCAGTGGAGATTCATTCAAAAGATGCTGGAGAAGATGGATGGCGGGTCGACAATGGACGACGGGGAATGGTCGGACGCAAATTTGATTTACAGGAGACTCGATCGACCTTCCGCAAGCTTTTTCCTGGAGTTATCCCATGGCCTCTGTCTGGAGAAGCGATATGATATGATCTTGTTAAGGAAGGAGAGGCCCAAAACGATTCCACCCTTTGAAGTAGAGCTTCCTATACCCGGCCGGACCTATATCCAGGAGATTGGAAGGGAGGTGGTGACTGAGGAGAGAGGGTGGGACAAATCCGGACGGCTTGATGATTCCCCAAATGTCGCCCTCATCGATTACCAGAGCCTCCGGTTTCCGTTAAGGATCAGAAATTTCAGACCCGGCGACCGGTTTCAACCCATGGGAACTGGGGGGACACAGAAGTTGAAGGAATTTTTTATTGACCACAAAATACCAAAGTTTGAGAGAGAATACATTCCTCTTCTCATCTCGGGCGAGATCATCGCCTGGGTCGCCGGATACAGAATCGATGAGCGGGTCAAAATCACGCCCAATACCAGAAGGGTTTTAAGGGTGGAGATTCTCTAAAGTTTGCTTCAGCTATTATCCACGGTTTTTCATAGCCCTGCCTATCCGTAATCCTTCAGCAAGATTTTCCGGGGTTTTAATGATTTTTCCTGTCATCCCTTGACAGCCCACAATTGGGTAAGTTATAAAATGCAAATTCCTATCGAAAAAGTATAGATTTATAACCCATGAGAATTTCAACTAAAATTAGATATGGGGCAAGGGCTATGCTCGAGCTTGCGTCCCGTTATGGAGAGGGGCCTGTTGATTTGAAAGAGATTGCAGGGAAGGAGGATATCTCTTTGAAGTATCTCGAGCAGGTCATCATCCCGCTGAGGACAGCCGGCCTGGTGAAATCGATACGTGGTTCGAAGGGAGGCTATTCCTTAGCCAAACCGCCTTCGGAAATCTGTCTCAATGATGTGGTCGAAATCCTGGATGGAGCAATCCAATTGCTTGAATGCTTAAGAGATCCGAAAGAATGCCGAAAAGCTGATTTATGTGTAACCCGGGAAATCTGGAAGGAGGCTTCTGAGGCGATCCATAAGATTTTCAGTTCTGTCACCTTTGAAGAGATGGTGAATCGAAAAAGGGAGAAAGAGGGGAAGACCCCTCCAATGTACCAAATATAATTTTAAAATATTTTATCAAATTATCGGTATGAAATAAATCTTATAAAATCCCTCCCCACCTCCCTTTGCCCTCCGGGTCGGAGACCGCTCTGGGTCGGAGACCAAAGGGAGGAGAAAATATTTCCCCCTTTTGACAAAGGGGGATGAAGGGGGATTAGATAACCTTTTTAAAAGTGAAAAATTGATACAAAATATTAAATCCGAAGCACCTGCCTGCGCGTAGCCGCTTCGGCGAAGGCAGGCGAAATCAGAAGCTCGTATTTTTATAGGAGAATAAAGTGGCTAAAATAGCTCGCTCTATTTCCGAACTGGTAGGTCACACTCCTTTATTAAGATTGAACCGGATGACAGAAGGCTGTCAGGGGGAGGTCGTGGCAAAGCTGGAGTCGTTCAATCCATGCAGTAGCGTCAAGGACCGCATCGGTGTTTCAATGATTGATGCCGCAGAGAGAGCCGGACTGATCCGGAAGGAGACCATTATTTTGGAACCCACCAGCGGGAATACGGGGATTGCCTTAGCCTTTGTCTGTGCATCAAAGGGATACCCGTTGGTTTTGACGATGCCTGACACCATGTCCGAGGAGAGGGTCCATCTCCTCAGGATGTTCGGTGCTGAGGTCATCCTGACCCCGGGGAATGAGGGAATGACCGGAGCGGTGAAAAAGGCGGAGGAGATGGCCCGTACGGAATCCCGGTATTTTATCCCCCAGCAGTTCAGGAATCCTGCCAACCCGGAGGTCCATAAGAAGACAACAGCCGTGGAGATCTGGGAGGATACGGATGGAAAGATCGACATTCTGGTGGCAGGCGTTGGAACCGGTGGAACGATCACGGGAATTTCAGAGTTCATCAAGGGGAAAAAACCGGAATTGAGGACCATTGCCGTTGAGCCGGAAAGCTCTCCCGTGCTCTCCGGAGGAAGACCCGGACCGCACAAGATACAGGGGATTGGAGCAGGTTTCATTCCGGAGGTGCTCCGGATGGATCTGGTGGATGAAGTGATCAGAGTATCGAATGAGAACGCCGGATCGTTTACAAAAAGATTGGCCCAGGAAGAAGGTGTGCTTGCAGGGATCTCCTCCGGTGCAGCAGCCTGGACGGCGGTCGAGGTGGCCAAGAGGCCTGAGAGCAAGGGCAAGATGATCGTCGTCATCCTTCCCGATACCGGGGAGCGATACATCAGCGCCTGGCCGTTTAATGAACTGAAATAGAAGATTCTGGAATATTGGAATGATGGAATACTGGAACGATGGGAAAATGGTTTTTCAATCTGCAATCTGAAATCCGCAATCTGAAATGAATCAGAGGGGGTGGTGATATGTTATGGATCATGTATCACCCCGTGAGGGGAACAATTAGCAGATAGCTGATAGCTGATGGTTAAAAATCATGAGCTATCCTCTATAAAACAAGACACTACTAACAATAGGCTATACGCGATATGCCATAAGCTAATTTGAGGAGGGAAGAAATGGTTAAAACCATTGAGGAGATAAACGAGAAGATCAGGAAAGGAAAGGCGGTTGTTCTTACAGCTGAAGAGATTATCGATTATGCCGCTGAAAAGGGAGCCAAAAAGACAGCACAAGAGGTGGATGTAGTGACCACAGGGACCTTCGGCCCGATGTGCTCCTCAGGGGCCTATTTCAATGTCGGCCACTCGAAACCGAGGATTAAACTGGGGGGAGGAAAGACCTTCCTCAATGATATTCCGGTCTATACGGGATTCGCCGCAGTCGACTTTTTCCTGGGGGCAACGGCGATGGCTGAGGATGACCCCAGAAATAAGATCTACCCGGGGAAGTTTTCTTACGGAGGAGCCCATGTCATCGAGGAACTGGTTGCGGGAAAGGATGTCCGTCTGAGCGCAACGGCTTATGGGACGGACTGCTATCCACGGAAAACGCTGGAAACGGATATCTCCCTGAAGGATATGAATGAAGCTGTTCTGTTCAATATGAGGAATGCCTATCAAAATTATAATGTGGCGGTCAATCTTTCAGACCGGATGATCTACACCTATATGGGGGTTATCCAGCCCAAACTGGGAAATGCCAATTACTGCAACGCAGGTCAGTTAAGCCCTCTTCTCAATGATCCCTATTATAAAACGATCGGCATCGGCACGAGGATCTTTCTGGGCGGAGGTGTCGGATACGTTGTGGGAAGCGGCACGCAACATAATCCCGGAGTGGCAAGGACGGAAAACGGCGTCCCTAAAATGACGGCTGGGACGCTCGCTGTCAAAGGAGACCTCAAGATGATGAGTCCGAAATGGCTCAGAGGGACTTCATTCACAGGGTACGGAGTCACGCTCACCGTAGGAATTGGCGTTCCCATTCCTATCCTGAATGAAGAAATTCTACGGCATTCGATGGTCAAGGATGAGGAGATCTGGGCACAGATCGTGGACTACAGCGAATCCTATCCCCAGTGCATTCCGGGAAGTCTGGGGGAGGCCAATTACAGACAACTCAAGAGCGGGAAAATAACGGTTCAGGGAAAGGAGGTCCCCACCTCCGGTCTTTCCAGCTATCTTAGGGCGGGAGAGATTGCCCGGATCCTGAAAGAATGGATCGAGGCAGGAAAGTTCTTTTTAACCCAACCGGTTGAATTGCTCCCCTCCGTTGATTCGGGGATTGTCTTTAAACCCTTGAAGGAGAGACCCATTAAAAAGAGTAAATAACCAATTTTCATTGATCAATGGTCAATTATCAATTATCAATAATCAATGACCATTGCCCATTGACCATTGAACATTGATCATTGATTTTGGAAAGGGGGTTGTCATGCAGAAGAAAAGAGTGGTTTTTAATTACCCGTCCCATCTGGTCGATCAACCGGTGATTTCCAAACTGGTCAAAGATTATGATTTGACGGTCAATATTCTGAGAGCCCGAATCACACCTAAAGAGGAGGGAAGGCTTGTTCTGGAGATCGTTGGTAAGAGGGCAGGGCTGGAAGCTGGATTCCAATATCTGAGAAATCTAGGGATAGAGACTCAACCCTTGGCTCAGGATGTCAAATGGCATGAGGATCGCTGCACCCATTGTACGGCTTGTATTTCCGTCTGTCACCCACAGGCATTGGACGTCAATAGAAAAACGATGGAGGTCTCCTTCAACCGGGACAAGTGCATTGCCTGCGAGCTCTGCATTCCGGTCTGCCCCTATCAGGCGATGGAGATTCTGTTTTAAGAGAAGGGTTCAAGGATTCAAGGGGTCGAGCTTCTGTCATAAAGAGCGGGCATGAAGAAAAGAGTGGTGGTGGCGATGAGCGGCGGAGTCGATTCAAGCACTGCGGCCTGGCTTCTCAAGGAAGAGGGCTACGAAGTGGTCGGGGCGACGATGTGCATCGGAACACAGGACCTCAGCCAGACCGGTTCTACCCGGTGTTGCGGTTTTTCGGATATGGAGGATGCGAGACGCGTTGCCCTTCAACTCGAAATCCCCTTTTATGTCTTTCAGTTTAAAGAGGAGTTTGAGAAGGAGGTCATTGATTATTTCTGCAAGGAATACAGGGAGGGAAGAACCCCCAATCCCTGTATCCTCTGCAACGAGAAGTTGAAGTTCGGATCATTTTTAAAGAGAGCCATGAAATTGGGAGCCGACCATGTCGCCACCGGTCATTATGCACGGCTGGAACTCGATGGGGAGAGCGGCCGGTATCTTTTGAAGAGAGGGGCAGACCGGAAGAAAGACCAGTCTTATGTCTTATTCTCCCTCAGACAGGATCAACTCAGACATACCCTGTTCCCGCTGGGGGAATTTCGAAAAGAAGAAGTGAGGAAGATGGCATTTGAAGCAGGCCTTCGAGTCCATGACAAGCCCGAAAGTCAGGAAGTCTGTTTTATTCCCGAAGCCTCCTATCACTATTTTTTATCCGAGAGGTTAAAAGGAGAGATTACATCAGGACCCATCCTTGATAGGGAAGGAAATGTCCTGGGAAGACATAAGGGGATCCCTTTTTACACGATAGGGCAGAGAAGAGGACTCCGGCTCGCAAAAGGAAAACCCCTCTATGTGATCGGAATAGACCGTGAAAGGGATGCGGTCATTGTGGGAGAAGAGAGAGAGGTTTACGGGGATGCCTTCATCGCCCATTCGATCAACTGGATCCGTCCTCAGGAAAATGATTCACCTGTTTCCTGCAAGGTGAAGATCCGATATAGCCACCCCGGCGTAGAAGCCGTCCTTTCTCCCACAGGAGAAGACGCACTGGAGGTGAATCTTAGAACCCCGCAGAAAGCCATCACTCCCGGGCAGGCCGCTGTCTTTTATGCTGGGGAGACGGTTCTCGGAGGAGGGTGGATTAAGGAAGTGATCAATTAACAATGAGCAATTGTCAATTAGCAGTTAGTGTAGTGTCTCAATAATCGCTTTACAATCCGTTCATGGTTCGATCCCGCGAAGCGCGGGATCGAACCATGAACGGAACCCCTCGATATAGTTCACCCTTCGACAAGCTCAGGGCGAACGGAGTATGTAAAGAAGTGTTAGAGACACTACATTAGCAATGCACGATAAAATAAATTTTCAATTGCAGACAAAAAGAACGGACACGGATATGGTATAAAGAGGTTGTAATGATGAATTCGGAGTTAAAAACCAAAATTGAAAAACTAAAAGAAATTTTCCAATCCATGGGAAAGGTGCTGGTGGCATTTTCCGGCGGAGTCGATAGCACCTTCCTTCTCAAGATGGCCAGAGATACCCTCGGAGCAGAAAATGTCCTTGCGGTGACTGCCCTCTCTCCCCTCTATCCCGAAAGGGAATTAAAGGGAGCGGAGAAGATGGCCCGGGAGATAGGCGTGAACCATCGCCTGATCGAATCAAACGAATTGGAGATCGACGGATTCTCAAAGAATCCACCTGATCGTTGCTACTTATGCAAAAGAGAGCTCTTCGGTGAGTTAAAAACGGTGGCCCGGAAGGAGAACATATCTTCGATCGTTGAAGGTTCAACCGTCGATGATGAGAAGGATTACCGACCAGGGAAGAAGGCGGTGAGAGAGCTGGGGATCCGGAGCCCTCTTGCCGAAGCCTCCTTTTCCAAAAAAGATGTGAGAGAAGCCTCGAAAAAATTGGGGCTTCCCACCTGGGATAAGCCTTCGTTTGCCTGCCTGGCCTCCCGTTTTCCATACCGGGAGGAGATTACGGCAGATGGATTGAAGAGAGTGAATGAAGCGGAAGATTTCCTGATCGGATTGGGTTTTAAGCAGGTCCGGGTCCGGCACTATCAGGACCTTGCAAGAATCGAGATCTTCAAGGAAGAGTTCGGAAGATTACTGGACGAGGAAATCAGGGAGAGAGTGGTTGCCCATCTGAAGAAGATTGGCTACCACTACATCACCCTGGACCTTCAGGGATTCCGCTCGGGATCGATGAATGAGGTTTTGAGATGAAGGCGCTCGGACTCCTTTCCGGAGGTCTTGACAGCACGCTTGCAGCCAGGCTGGTCCTCGATCAAGGCATTGAGCTGGAGGCCCTCAATTTCATAACGGTCTTCTGCACCTGCACGAACCGGGGAGCCGCCTGTCTGGCCTCCCAGAAGGCGGTGGAGACGTTGGGCATCCCGTTAAAGGTATTCAATGTCTCCGAAGAATATCTCGATGTGGTCAGAAATCCGAGACACGGATACGGAAGGAACATGAACCCCTGCATCGATTGCCGGATCTTCATGCTGAAGAAAGCGAAAGCTTATATGGAGGAGTCAGGAGCCTCTTTCATCGTCACCGGCGAAGTATTGGGGCAGAGGCCCATGTCCCAGAGAAGGGATGCCATGCGCCTGATCGAAAAGGAGGCCGGGCTGGAAGGACTTATTCTGCGCCCCCTCTCGGCTCAATTCCTTCCGGTTACTCTTCCGGAGAGGGAAGGATGGATAGATCGCAAGAGACTTCTGAATATCCAGGGACGATCAAGAAAACCGCAGATCAAATTGGCCGAACAGTTCAATCTCCATGACTATCCCTGTCCGGCAGGAGGGTGCCTGCTGACCGATCCGGGTTTTGGACGCCGGATCAGAGATCTGATGGACCATGGATACGGATTTTCTCTCAATGACGTCCATCTTTTGAAGTTCGGAAGGCATTTCCGCCTCTCTCCGAAGGCGAAACTGGTGGTCGGGAGAAACGAGGAGGAGAATCAGAAGATCGAAACCTTCTCGCAGGCGGGAGATATCCTGCTGAAAACAGTTCGTTATCCCGGTCCCCTCTCTCTTCTAAGAGGAGAGGCCGACGTGACGGAGATAGATCGGGGGGCCTCCATTACAGCCCGCTACAGCAAGGCCAAAGGAATGGAGAAAGTCGAAGTAAATTACAGGAAATTTGAAGAAGATCAGAATCAGTCTCTATTTGTTTCACCTGTCTCAGAAAGTGATATCAAGAGATTAATGGTGAGTGAATAATTTACCCTTGCCTTCCACCCTGAGGGGGCGGCGAGGGAAAAGAGGGTTGGGGGGAGAAAGGAAGGAAGGTTAGATGGAGTCAGGTTCATCATTTCAAGATAAGAAAGAGAAGGTATTAGGAGGAAAGAAGGGGAGACCTTCATGGTCGCTCATCCTTCTGGTTGTCGTTGCAATCGCTCTCGGAGGGATTGCCTACTGGCTTGTTCAGGGAAAGACCGGGGCCAATCCAAAAGTTTCCTCACAACCGAAGGTGAGCGACAAGGTCGATTACAGCGGGCAGACGGTCCGGATGACCGATGTCCAGGCAAAGGTGGAGAACGGGAAGATTATGATTCCTGTCCATGTGGTCAAGGAGAAGAAGATCGTCCGGTTCGAATATGAAGGGAAGGGGCTTAAGATACCGCTGTTAGCCTATCTGACCATGGCAGGAAGAGTGGTTACGGCGATCAGCATGTGCGAGCCCTGCAAATCGACCCGCTTCCATATCAAGGACAAATCCATGGTGTGCAATGCCTGCTATACCGAATGGAATCTTGAGACGCTCAAAGGGATCAGCGGTGGATGCATGAATTACCCTCCGGAGGTGATCCCGAACACGCTGGAGAAGGATTCGATTGTCATCGACGAGAAGGTTGTTCTGGATTGGAAGCCAAGAGTTTAAACGTATGAAACTGAAAGATATCTCGATCAATAATCTCCGGAGGCGGAAGGGAAAGGTCTTTTTTCTCATTCTGGGACTCACCATTGGCATTACGACGGTGATCTCCCTTGTTTCGATTTCCCGTTTGATGAACGAGGATATTTCGAACAAATTGGATGAATTTGGAGCAAACATCCTCATCATTCCCCGATCGGATGACCTTTCCCTCTCTTATGGCGGGATGAATATCGGAGGGGTGACGATGGATGCCTATGCCCTGAAGGATTCCGATATTGCGAAGATCCGCCAGATCGAGGTCCAGGAGAACATCAGCGCCATTTCACCGAAATTCATCGGGACGGTGGAGATCGAGGGGAAAAAAGTTCCTCTGATGGGCGTTCATTTTCAAGAAGAGACCCGACTGAAGAAATGGTGGAAGGTCCATGGGGAGATTCCGAAGAACAATGAGGAGGTGCTTCTCGGGAACGAGTTGGCCGTAAAGCTTTTTAAGAGCACGAACGATCCCTTAACGATTAACGGGAAGAAGGTCAGAATTTCAGGAGTACTTGGAGAGACGGGTTCTCAGGACGACTTTCTCATCTTTGCCGATCTGGGTTTTGTGCAAGAGGCGCTCAATAAGCCTCGGGCGGTAAGCCTGATCGAAGTATCCGCCTATTGCAACACCTGCCCGATCGAAGAGATCGTAAATCAGATTTCAAAGAAGTTGCCCCATGCCAAGGTGACGGCCATCAAACAGACGCTGCAGACCAAAATGGAGGCGCTGGATCATTTCAAGAAATTTTCTATCGGGATTTCGATCATCGTCCTTGTCATCGGAGCCCTGATCGTCTTTACCAATATGATGGCATCGGTCAATGAACGGAAGAAGGAGATCGGGATCTTCCGGGCCATCGGGTTCCGGAAATCCCATATTGTGAGGATCATCTTTTTGGAGGCTCTGATTGTGGGATTGATCGCGGGAGTGACGGGATATCTCCTGGGGCTGGGCATCTCCCATTTCATCGGGCCGATGTTCCTTGGAATGAAGAGCGTCAAATGGGTGATCGATCCGGCTTTGGCGATTGGAGCCATCTTTCTTTCAGCCCTGACCGGGATTCTGTCGAGCATCTATCCGGCCATTCATGCCTCGAAGATGGACCCGACAGAGGCATTGAGAGCGCTCTAAAAGGGTAGAGGTTGGAGGAGCGTCCACTCCCGTGGACTTTAGGCTAAAGGCAAAAGAGATTCTGCCTTAAACCCACCTGCCGGGAGGCCGGGGGAGGTGATCCTCAAACCTCAGGTGAAACGGTCCTCCAACGGTTTTATGATGGGCTTGATTGAGATTAAAAACCTGTCCAAGATTTATGAGAGCGGGGAAGAGAAGGTTGGCGCCCTTGTTGATGTGGATCTCCGTATCGATAGGGGAGAATTCATATCGGTGATGGGTCCCTCCGGGTCAGGGAAGTCAACCCTCCTCACCATTCTCGGCGGACTCAACCATCCCACCACGGGCGAAGTGGTGGTGGACGATATTCCCATCTATAAACTGCCACTCGAGAGACTGGCCGATTTCCGAAGAGAGTATCTGGGCTTCATCTTCCAATCCTTTCAATTGATCCCCTACCTCACCGTCATCGAAAACGTGATGCTTCCTCTGTCGATCACTGAAAGATCGAACCGGGAACAGATTAAAATGGCGGAGGAGATCCTGGAGAGAACGGGTTTGAAAAAAAAGGAGAAGAGACTCCCGGATCAATTGTCGGGAGGAGAACAGGAAAGGGTGGCCATCGCACGGGCCCTGGTCAATGCGCCGCCCATCCTGCTTGCGGACGAGCCCACCGGAAATCTGGACACCAAAACCGGAAAGGAGATCATGGAGTTATTCAAATCGCTCAACAGTGAGGGGCAGACGATCATCATGGTCACCCACAACCCGGAAAATGCCGGTTACTCCTCCCGTAAGGTCCACCTCCGCGACGGAAAAATAGCCAACGGCCTCTGATCGTGTCATATTTTGAGAGACAATTGTCACCTGAACAGCCTACCTTCGTCGCATAAAATATAAAACATAAATAAGACGGGATCGGGTAAGAAGATTATATTGACCCCCCTGTGGAGATGTCTTACATTATTTTGCATAAAAACTGCGACCATAACCATCCGGCTGGATAAAGATCTCGATCGCCTGTTGACAAAGGCAAGCAAGAAGTCAAGGAAAAATCGGAGCGAAATTGCCCGGGAGGCATTGAAACGTCTATGATTACCGAAGAAATAAATAAAGAAGGCAGAGCCACATGGGAACCCTGCCTTCATTTACTGAGAACTGGATAGAGATTTAGTTCGCCAGCTTCTTTCTCAATCTTCAAAGATCCGATTGACCAAAGACAAGCCTCATCCACTCTCCTGCGTATTCCCAGGCATTGCGGGCTTCGATTACGAGCCCTCTCCACAACAAAGGGAGCCATGTGGATAGTACTTATCTCATCAGGGAAACTTTCCTGGAGCCTCCTAAAGTTTTGAAACGAAGTTGCTGCCCTCGTTTGTCATCCAGATATTGGCCCCGTCGAAGGCTATTCCTCTTGAATTTGAGCCCCCCCCAATAAAGTCGCCGAGGCTGGCCCCGTCACTGGCCCGCAACTTTGTGGCTAAGCCGCTCGCCCTCGACACCCAGATGTTGGCCCCATCGAAGGCTATTGCCATCGGCGTGGGGCCCACACCGAACTGGGCAGTCTGATTCACCCCATACCACTTCAGAAGCGCTATCTGCTCGGGAGTCTTCGCTGTCACCTTCTCAATCGCACGGGTCACAAAGACCGCCATCTGATCGCGGGGAACATTAAACCCCGGACAATACTGTGCCTCATTCTCCGGAGTCTGCGGATTATCTGCCACGCACCCACTTGTGATCCCGAGGTCTCGAAACCTCTCGATAAAATCACAGAAAAATTCTCCCACAGTGTTTATGTTCACATCACTAAACACCCCTCCTGTGCATAATGCCTGCGCATGGTTAACCATTAACAGACTCATCAGGATTAATAAAACGACCAAGTTCTTTTTCATCGCATCCCCCTTTCTTCGCTTCTATGCCTCGATCTCTTATCAACCGGCATTATTAAGGTGGCAGATAATCTTCGGCTGAAGCTCTATAGATATTTTAACAATGAAGCAATCAACGTGAGTGACCATGCGGCCGGCCGACTCTCCGGGAATGAAGCGGGTCAACCGCCCCTTTTCAGGGGCAGGTGACCCATCCCTCATTGATGGCCAGGGTAATCATCGCCTGCCCCATTTTGGACGCGTAATAGGCTGCAAAGTCCATCCAAAAGACCTGGCCGCCCTTATCCGTGACGCACTCATAGGCGCAACCCAGCGAGTTCATTTCCGCGTAGAGAAGCTCCATTCTCCAAAAGAGGACATAGTCAACGATCCAACTTGGCTCATTGGTTAAAAATAAAATATGGTAAGTGCCCATAAGGAGCTGAATAAATTCGTATTCGATCTTGGCTTTGAGGTAGGTGAAAACTTCGCTCAAGAATTCCTCCGAGAGCACGTTGCAGGTGCCGCAAGAGCTGTATTTGCAAATGACGCAATCGCCGAATTGGCCCTGCCAGGTTTCCAGGCGCTGCCGGAACGTCTGGCTCATCGACTCAAGGTAGCCGTCACGAAAGGCTCTGAGGCTTGCGCAGTCTGTTTGGAGCTGCTGAACTTCGGGCTCGTTGTAAAATTGATTGATCCTATCGAGTATGGCACTCCAGGTGTCAGCGCCGTACTTCTCCTCAATCAACTGAACGAGATACTCCTCTGTCACCTGATCGATGACGATCTTTCCCCACATCCACATCTCCCGATAGGTGGTTTTGAAGGTCATGGTGGTGCCATCGATGGTATCGGGCAGGACGATGCGCCACTTGCCCGTCCGTCCGTCGTACGCGAATGCGCAAGCGATCTCCCCGGGCCCGATCGTCATGCCCTGTACGGGCAAGTAGAACTCCAGACCCAGGTCATAGGGCTTATCGCCGGCAGTATCGAGCTGGAAGACGGCCCGGCTGTTCAGACCGTTGGGATAGGCAATGAATCCTGCGGGGAGGGAAGGGGCAACTCCATACGCCTCCTCGATCGTTAAAGAGCGCACGGAATCCAAAGCGCCCGGGGGAATCACGATCCTCACTCCATATACATAGCTAACGGGGTCGGTGACCATCAACTCGCCGCCCTCGGGACCGCAGTAACCGGTAGCGCTGCACTCGCTCCATTTTTCCAGAAATGTTAATGCTCTTGTTAGAAAGACGGCCATCTGAGCCCTGGTCACATAATCGTCCGGTCCAAATCGGCCAACCCCAATCCCTACAGTAATTCTTGACTCGTAAAGTCTTTTTATATACTTGCAGCTCCACCTGTCACAGGCCACATCGGTGAAGGGATCCGTCACGCGACAGTATCCATCTGCGGGGACTATGTCCAGCGCCCGAGTCAAAAACGCCGCCATCTGCTCTCTCGTCACGTTTTGACTGGGACCAAAGAGACCTACACCGATCCCTTGGGTGATGCCAAGGGCAACTGCCCTCTGGATGTGCATGCAGAACGGGCTATCCACTGGCACATCAGTAAATGGCGGTGCAATACAGACTCCGGCAGGATCTCCCTCCATGGCCCTTATAATGAAAGCTGCCATCTGCTCCCTTGTGACTTTACTTTCAGGGCAATACATTAAGGGATTCTGGGAACAACCCAGCGTAATTCCGGCATCATAAATTGCCATGATAGAGTCATCTGCCCAGTATCCGATGGGGAGATCACTGAAAACAGTTTGGATGATGGCGTGCTCGATTTCTGTGCAATCACATTCTTCGACCCACGCAAGCAACGTCCCGAAAGCGGCCGGATCGTTGGGATCGATTCCTGCGGAGGCCTCGATGCCGAGAATCCGAAAACGGTCAACACCGCCCGGATCGAAGATGTACCCCGGAATTCCCCCGGTAACATGTGCCTTGAAGTAGTACTCCGTTCCGTTGAATAGGTATAGATCGTACAGGTTATCCCCGATACCCTCGGGAAGTATGAAGGCAGCGAAATTCGGGTCGCCTGGGGCGATAGCATAGTCATAGCCGATGGCCACTGCAGAAAAGCCAACTCCCGGCAATCCCATCACCACCAGACATGAAAGGAGCACCAATAACAAAGAACCTTTTTTCATCATGACACGCCCCCCTTTAAGTGAGAATTGCCCGCAGTTCTGCACCACCCCTTACACCCGAGGCAAATAACAAAATGGATAGGAAAGGTTAAAGGTTATGTTCATAGGTGCCTCTTGAGAGGAACCCAAGATTGAGGTTAAATCATGGGATAACTTACTGCGTTGTTTCTGAAGTGTCAATAGAAAAATGAGGTTTCTCGATATTGAAATTGAAGATAAAGATAACCTAACCATTTTGGCACAGGCATTAAATGGAAAGGCAGATCTTTTTATCACCGGAGATAAAGAACTTCTCAGGTTAAAAAGGATAGGGGATATGGAAATTGTTTCTTCCAGAGCCTTCTGGGAGAAACTGAAGACCCAACAGAAAGATGAACAATAAGTGATATTTCAATCAGCCTTTCAAATTCTCGATTCCGTTCTCCGAAAACCCACTATCCCCATCCCCCCCCTAAAATGTTTTTGTTTTAGTTGACTTCACCTATAAAGGTTGTAGATGGGTTTTCTGCCTGATCTGAAGATTAACGATTAAAATCAAGCATAACGCCAGCATGAGCAGGGGGTGGGCGTTTTTCCACCCATCAGTTCCATGCAGTTGGACGGCACATTTCGTCATGGCCTTGTGAGACACCGATGGAGAAAGTGAGAAGGCAAGGGCGACGCTGCACACTCGTTCGGTACCACAACGAAGCCTTTGCTGTTCGGAGGCCACCCTTTCATTGACCCACTTTCGATTGTAGCCTTGAGGTCTTGGAGGCTCATACTCTTGGCTCTCTTTCGAATCTCATGGTCCACTTCTATCGTCGCGACGCCACTCACCTCCGGAAATCGTTCCATTCGGCAAGGGTAGAAGTCGAAATAATCAGCGAAAAAATCGAAGAAAAAGACGACGAGCAGGGGTAGATTAACAAGGGCTGGTACATCTTCACCGAGTGTCCTACACTTACCGATAGCGTTACACAAGCACTCGTCGATACGACTGAAGTTGATCTCGTTTTGAAAGGTGCCCGTATCGAGAAGCGCGGAATCCTCCGTCGATACATGGACATTCCGATCATGGAGGTAGCCACCAGAGAAGATAGTCTTCACCTCGCAGAGAAGTATTGGACCACTGCTGTCTAAGACTAAGAACTCAGGGCGTCTGCGCGGCCCCTGTCGGTCGAGGCGCTTGACTCGAAACCCCATCTTCTTGAGACACTTCTCGGCAACCGCCTCATTCTCTCGAGATGTTCGCTCTATGACGAGGTTCGGAATAGGCATGTGACTGATATCCTCGCGTTTTTGTGCCACCCAACACGAAGCTAAGCGGCGCGCAGCTTTTTCGCGCGTCCGTTTGAGCGCCGTGTTAAGCGTTTCGTCGAACGAGTTAGTTCCAATAGGGATCTTAATGCCTCATTGACCGAGCTGGAATCACGGAATGCCTTGGAAATATCCGGGTCAAGTATGACCACGTTGGACCCTTCATCAAGCAATCTTTTGTAATACTTCCCGCGAACGGCTTTTGAATAGTCAAAATCGTACCCAGGACGTAACTGATCAAAGTGTCTATTCTTGTTCTTCATGTTTTTTCCTCTCGTGTGGAGTCGCAGGTCTTGCATTAATGATGCGAACAATCCCTCCTCTCTCTGTATGACCAACAACAAGAAGTCGCCGTTGAGAGGAGAAACCAATAGTTATATAACGCTGTTCGTCGTCTGAGTGATCGGGATCATCAAAGGTAGCCGACAACGGATCATAGAATATCGCCACCGCTTCATCAAAAGATACCCCATGCTTCTTTAGGTTTCGTTTAGCTTTTTCGGGATCCCATTCGAACCTCATTGTTTCATTCTATCCTATGAATAATTTTATTTCTACGCTTAACGTTTAGCATAACCTGCGCGGGCAATCACCAAATCTCAAAACCTGACGCGGCTATTCCGCGTCAGGTTGATGCAGTTGTGTACGCCCGGCATGGGCGTGAACTTATGGAGTGTAAGTCTCCTGTACGAGAACCTATGGTGTTCATGTTCATGAATACTATCAAAAGTACGAGCCGAAGGCAAGGGCGGGAGGGCGACCGACCGTCTGCAGGAAGCCGGAGCGCAAACGTGCGAGCCGACGGACAGAAACCGCATACAAGGCTTAGCCCCTGGGCGAGTTGGCACAACACAACAAAGCCCGCAGGTTCAGGGGGCAGGAATGTCAAGAAAAAAAACACTGAGGATCACCGATTCAAACCAAGCATCCTTCGGTAAAATGCCCGGTTGTTGATTTCAGAACTTCGTATTTCAAGAAAATATCGGAACGTCTCTAATCTCTTTTTTGGCATTTAAGGGATGTTACTGTCAAACGGCTTGACCGTCTGGTTATAAATTTCCCTTAAACACTTGTGAAGCGACACTATTTGGGTCTTTGCCAGAAAGGGCCCGTCTTGCCGATCTCTACCATAGTGGCTACCATTTCACGGACGTATTTCCGGCTTCGAGAGACCCAATCTTGATCCATCCGCTTGCGGAAATAAGGCCCTGAAAAAAGCTTCACCAAATCGGGGAGCGGGATGATTCCCTCGACACTGGCAGGATCAAAACGGGGCCAATTGCGGACATGCTCTTCCGACCGGAAGAGGTTCATGGTGCTTCATGAATACGGGGTGTCCTGGAACCACTTCCAGAAGGGAACAGCCACGTAACCAATCACGTCCCCGGGTTCTGTCTTCAGGATGACCCCATCCCGGATTTCCACATGGATTGACTCCCCGCAATCCAGGCAAGGGGCGTTAATATGAACCGTTTGCCCGGGAAAAAGCCAGCAGACCGCCAGCGATTCAAATCCTCATTGGCCGAACCATTTCTGCTTACCCTCAATGGTAATACGGTACTGCGTAGGGAGGTTGTTAAAGGGAGCGAAAGAAGCGACAAGGTCTGTGTTGGGGAAGAGCCATCCAGGGATCCCGGCGGCGAAAAGGTCATGGAGAGCCTTTCGCCCTTCTTCTACCGGGATTCCAAACTCGGATGCAATTTCGGTGTAATGGGGAGCCTGGCCGGTCTCTACCATCCGCCTCATGATGAAATGGAAGGTTCTGTCAACATTGATCGGTTCACTCATGAGATTCCCTCCTAAAAAAAAGAACTATGACCAAGATGAAAGAGGATATTTGGTTAAATAGATATTCTCCTTTCTCATGATGCATCGGTGTCCATTTACTTACGGCTGGGCAACCTTTTTTCGCAGGGTTTCGAGCAGATCTTCGGGTTTCTTATTTGCGAGGATCTCCCTGAATTGAGTGCGGTAGTTGCTTACCAGGCTAACCCCTTCAATCACCACATCATACACCTTCCATTGACCCTCCTTCTCAATCACCCTGTAGTTAATCGGGACCTCTGAAGTTTTTGTGACAATCGTAGTTTCTACCTCAACCGTTTTTTCCGAAAGGGCGATTTCTCTTTTAAAAATTACCTTTTCATCTGTGTATGATGTGATCTTGTCGGCATATGCCTCTTCAAGGAGCGATTTGTAAAGTTTAGTAAATTCTTTTTGCTGATCAGGACTGAACTTGTTCCAGTTCTGACCGAGGGACCTTCTCGAAAGTTCGGTAAAGTCGAATATCTCCTCTGAAATAGATCGAATCTTTCCTTTCTTGGCCCTCTTACCCGCTTCTCCCTTAAGAGTAGGATTGCGAAGGACTTCAAAAACACGGTTAATTTGCCCTTTCACCGTTTCAAGAGGCACGCCCGAATAGACACCAAGAGGAAACATCAGCCCGAGGATAAGCAAGAACCCTACAAGTTGTTTCTTCATGACCCCCTCCTGCAAATCATTTCTGATCCTCTTTCTTCCCTTGAGAATCCTTTTTGATCTCGCCAAACGCATATCTGCCGATCAGATCTTCAAGATCGAGAGCAGATGAAGTCTCAGTAATGATCCCTTCAGGTTTGAGCAAATTCCCCGATCCTCCGGGATCAATCTTTATAAATTTGTCGCCAATCAACCCTGCCGTCTTGACAGAGGCAGCAGCATCGTCATAAACCTCGATGCCTTTCTTGATCTGCAATCGGACCAAAGCCATCTGTTTTTCAGAATCGATTTCCAGCTTCTCAACCTTCCCTGCCGGGATGCCAAGGATTTCAACGGGACTGCCGACTTTCAGTCCCGATACGGAGATGAACCTGGCATAGAGCACAACCGTGTCATCTCCGAAAAGAGAAATTTTACCGAGTTTCACAGACATGTATCCCACGCATAGAAGGCCGATTACAACAAAAATGCCAACGATCGTTTCCATAGAGTATTTTTTCATATCTCTCCGCCCTTTGAATCGCACCGATGGGTTGCAATGATTTCTTGGTTCGCTCTCGCCTTTTCAATAATCCTGTCAATGTCATCATTGGAGTGAGCTTCCGTCATACCCGCATAAACATAAATTTCAAAACAGGCAGTGGCACCGATGTTCGCCTTTGTCAGGGCCTGAATATTTGACAATACTTCTTTCTGAAGTCCCTTGCCAAAATTTTCTACCAATTGCTTCGCCTCATGAATATCGGTATAGGGGAGGATCGCCAGAATTTGCCCGATGCTATGCCTGGCCGAGAACCCTCCCACGGAACCAAGGTTTGTATGGATGTATTCTCCTAATGCCTTGAGAACCTCCGTTGCTGCCAAGGGTCCGAGTGCTTCGGTTAGGAGATCGAATTCCACGCTGAACAGGAGAGCAGTCACGGCTTTTTCTGCCTGCCCCTGATTTAACGTCGAGGCGTACCTGGCCCTGAACATTTGTTTCGAAAGGAGACCCGTCAATTCATCCTGAAACCCTTCAAGGCTCCGGAGAAACTCCTCTGCCATGGGATGATCCAACCGAGTGGATTCCTCATAGGGCCCCTGAAAGGCCACCCCCCCTTCCCAGAGGAGAATGATCCGGTCGGAGATGAAAAAAACATCGGGAATGTCGTGGCTGACGAGGACTGCAGTAAAACCGAACTTTTTCCTGTAATGGGCAGTTGTGCTCAGGATCGCATTTTTCCGGATCGGGTCTTGTCCGGTTGTCGGCTCATCAAAGAGCACGATCTTTGGGTCGGTCACGAGAGCCCGTGCCAAGGCAACACGTTTCTGCATGCCGCCCGAGAGTTCTGTCGGATATTTACCTGCTGCTTCCGTGAGTTCGGTCTGCTCAATTCGAGCCATCACCTTTTTCTCAATTTCCTTGGGGCTCATGACGGTGGTTTGTCTCAGTGGCAGGGCGATATTGTCAAAGACTGTCAGGGAGTCGAAAAGGGCGTTGTGTTGAAACAGGTAACTGATCTGACTTCTGTATTGATCCCATTCTCCCATTTTCATCTTGTTAATGGGTCTTCCTGAGAACAAGATGGTGCCTGCATCAGGCGAAAGCAAACCGATGATGTGTTTGAGCATCACACTCTTGCCCGCACCGCTTTTACCCATGATCGTGGTGATCTGATTCTCATAAATCTTCAGATTGACCCGGTCGAGGACGGTGAGGCCGCCAAAGCGCTTGGTAACATCTCTAAATTCTATGAGTGGCGTTTCCATAGGCCTCCTCTACATCAGAAAAGAAGTCACCACGTAGTCTGCTATAAGAATCATCACACAGGACACTACAACCGCCGATGTGGTGGAGAGACTGACGCTTTTGGCTCCGGAACTGTCAGACCGCATATGGGTGAAATAACCCTGAAAGCAGCAAATGGTTGAAACAATGACCGCAAAGACAAGCGATTTGATAAATCCTCCCCTAATATCAACGATATCAACGGAGGACAGGACGCGGGCAAAGTATACCCCCCCGCTGGCACTCAGGAGCACAACCCCTGTGAGGTATCCACCCAGGATCCCAATGAGGTCAAAAAAAGCTGTTAATAAAGGAAAACTGATGATGGAGGCAGCGATCCTCGGGCTGACAAGATAACGTACGGGATCAATCCGCATGGTATAGAGGGCGTCGATCTGCTCCGAAATGCGTAAGATGCCGATCTCTGCAGCCATGGAAGAACCTGCCCGGGCAGTAATCATGATTGCTGTTAGAACAGGCCCAAGCTCTCTGATGAGAGAGAGGGAGATGACCGAACCGAGCATGCCTTCGGATCCAAATTTCGCGAGGGTATAGTAAAGTTGCAGTCCTAGAACCATTCCGGTAAATAGGCCGACAAGCATTACAATGCTCGATGATCTGGCGCCAATATGATAAACCTGTTGAACAATTTCCGGAAGCTGTTTGGATCGAAATATCATCCGAAAGGCTTTGCTAAAAAAGATTGCCGCTGCACCGAGATCGTTTACCAGATCAATGGCTAATTTGCCAAAGACGTTGAAAAATACAATAAACGAGATCCCTGATGGTTGAACTCTTTTCTCCATTCCTATAATTCTCCCCCCCCATCGATCAGCTATCAGCGCCCAAGACGACCGGAAAAGCTGGTCCTTTTTAACACAATTATACACAATTTTAACTGCATAGACTAATAATTTTTCACCAAACGTTATTCAAATCGCTCAACGCAGAAGGCCGGACGATCATCAGGGTCACCCACAATCCGGAAAATGCCGCCTACTCCTCCCGCAAGATCCATCCCCGGGATGGAAAAATAGCCAACGGCCTCTGATCCTGTTCTATTTTTAGAGACTTTTGTCATCTGCACAGCCTACCTTTGTCACACAAAATATAATACATGAAAAAGATGGGATCGGTTAAGAAAATTCATATCATTTTAGCTCTTTGAAAAAGGGTATCTAATCCCCCTTTGTCAAAAGGGGGAAATATTTTACCTCCCTTTGGCAAAGGGAGGTAGGGAGGGATTTTAAAAAGTTTATTTCAAACCGCTAAATTGATACGATAATTCATATCGACATTCCCTGCGGAAATGTCTTACATTGTTTTACATGAAAACCGCCACATTAACCATCAGGCTGGATAAGGATCTCGATCGCCTGTTGACAAAAGCAAGCAAAAAGTCAAGGAAAAATCGGAGCGAAATTGCCCGGGAGGCATTGAAACGTCAACTGCGGCTTGAGCAATTTGAGGAATTAAGGAAGAGGATCATGCCTTTTGCTGAAGCCCGAGGCTTACTGACCGACGAGGATATTTTCTCCCAGATCTCATGAGGATATTTCTTGACACCAATGTGTTAGTCAGCGCAGTGGCCACCCGGGGACTAAGCGCGGATGTATTGAGGAATAGCCTGATTCATCACCAATTGGTTATCTCAGACTCACTGATCAAAGAATTGGAAAAAGCGCTTTGTAATAAGCTTGGCGTGCCGGAAAATTTGACCTCCGAATTAGTGGAGGTCCTGCAAAAGGAATCGGTTTTTTCAACTCCTTCTTCTCTCCCTGATATAGAAATTAAGGATAAAGACGACCTAACCATTCTATCATGTGCCTTAAATGGGAAACCAGACCTTTTTATCACCGGGGACAAAGAACTTCTCGGGCTAAAAAGGATAGGGAATATGGAAATTGTCTCTCCAAGAGCTTTCTGGGAGAAACTGAAGACCCTTGATTAGCATTTATTGTCAAGTCAAATCTGTATGGAATGGAAATACATTTAAATATTTTGACTTTCGAAAGGTTAGAAGATTGTGGAGTCTTAGCCCGGCACTTCACAAGCTAAGGAAAAAGGAAATTCTTTCATCGATTAGAAATAGGTTAATTAACGAAATTACTTACATGTTAGTAAAAAAATACTTGACAACTAAAACTTCCTGTGATATTTACCGAAAAACGAAATAATCCGACCACCAGATATGGCGAGATTAAAACCCAAGAGGCTTTCCTCAGAAGATCGAAGGGCTCAGGTATTAGACGCCGCCCAATCCCTTTTTGCAAAGCAGGGTTTTTCTGCAACGACTCTGGACGAAATTGCCGCCCGTATCGGCTTGAGCCGTCCCCGAGTCATTCAGCTTTTCGGATCCAAGAAGGATATCTATCAAAACATTGCAGAGACCGCCTACCGCACCCATCCCCTGGACAAAGATCTCGCTGAGCCCATCCTTCGGGGGGACGACTTTGGCGTCTTCTATACATTCGCCTACCATATCCTTCGCCATACGGCAAACCGCAAGGACCGCGAAATTTTCAAGATCCTGATGGTTGCTCGGTTGAGGGAGGACAATTTTCACCGGGTTCATTTCCACAAGCAGGATACTCTCATGATCAGTCGCCTCACGGATTATGTTTCCAGTCGTGTCAAACAGGGGGTTTTTAAAAAGATCGATCCTCGAACCATTATCTTTGCCTACCAGGCTATGATTTCGAACCTGGCAGTGTACAAGAATGTCATGAAAAAGATGGATTTTCTAAGTATTGAAGAACTCAGCCAGGACTGTGCCTGTATCTTTCTCGAAGGGATCATAAGCGAACGGAGCCGAGGGTCTCTAAGGACCAGGAAATGAGAAAATTGAGTTCAAGACGCCGACGTTTTATCGACTTGAGCATTGTTATCGAGCCGGATCTTCCAAGTGATCCCGCCATGATGATTCCTAAGATCGACTATATTGATCACGGACGGGGAGCCGAACAGATGAAGGAGTTTTTCCCCGGAGTGACCAAAGATCAACTACCTAAGGGTCTGGGTTGGGCCCTGGAGTTTTTAACCCTGACCACCCACTCAGGGACGCATCTGGATGCGCCATATCATTACCACCCCACTATGGACCGGGGCAAACCCTCTTTGACCATCGACGAGATCCCTTTGGAATGGTGCTTAAACGATGGGGTGGTCCTTGATTTCCGGAACAAGGCAGATGGTGATCGGATAACTGCGGAGGATGTAAAGAAGGAACTTAAACGGATAAAATATGAGATCAAACCATTAGATATCGTTCTCATTCAGACAGGAGCCGATTCAGCCTGGGGATCGCCTCAGTACCTGGTCAAGGGCGCCGGAATGAACAGAGAGAGCACACTCTTCCTTACCGAGAAGGGTGTCAGGGTTGTGGGCATCGATGCATGGAGTTGGGACAGACCTCTACCCTTTTTGGCCAAAGAGTTTAAGGAGACAGGAAATCCAAAGGTCATTTGGGAAGCCCATTTTGCCGGGATAGAGATCGGATATTGCCACATGGAAAAGATGGCTAATCTTTCGGCCATCGGTCGACCCCACGGATTTACCGTCTGTTGTTTCCCAATCAAAATCAAACGGGCCAGCGCCGCTTGGGTTCGACCTGTGGCCATCGTTGACGAAGATTAAGCAAACGAGTTTTTCTCCCGATGTCGGGCTAACTATTAAACATTGTCAGAGGAATCTCCATGGGAAAGGTCATCATTTCGGCGGCCATCACAGGTGCGGCCACGATTCCAACATTGACGCCTCATCTACCCCTTACCCCCGAAGAAATTGCTGGCTCCGCTGTGGAAGCAGCAAAGGCAGGAGCGGCCATCGTCCACATCCATGCCCGCCATCCAGACCACGGCGCTCCATCGGCCGATCCTGAGCATTTTCGGACCATCCTCACTGAGATCAAGTCGAGAAGCGATGCAGTGATCTGTATCACAACAGGCGGGTCTCCAACCATGACAGTTAAAGAGCGAGCGGCCAATGTTCCGGAGTTCAAACCAGAGATGTGTTCCTTCAATCTAGGGTCGATAAACTTCGCTCTCCATCCGGCCTTAAAACGCCACGGGGATTGGAAGTACCCATGGGAGCCCCGTTACTTAGAGATGAGCAAGGACTTCGTCTTCAAGAACACCTTCTTGGACTTTGAACACCTCTGTAAGGTGACGAAAGAAAATAATGTAAAGCCAGAGTTGGAAATCTACGATGTTGGACATCTTTATAACTTAAATTTCCTGGTTCAGGAGAAGATGGTGGATTTCCCTATGCACCTGCAATTCGTTATGGGTGTTCTGGGAGGTATCGGAACCATGGCAGAGGACCTGACATTCTTGAAACATAAAGCCGACATCCTCTTCGGTCCTAAGAACTTCACCTGGAGCGAGGTTGGCGTTGGCATTGCCCAATTCAATCTGGCAGCCATTTCACTTCAGATGGGCGGTCATGTGAGGGTTGGTTTGGAAGACAATATCTATATCAGAAAGGGCGTCTTGGCAAAGTCGAACGCCGAACTGGTGGAGAAAGCCATTCGATTAGCTAAAGAATTAGACCGAGAACCTGCCACCCCTGAAGAGGCCAGACGTATCCTTGGCCTGAAAGGTAAGGACAAAGTTAATTTTTAGGAAAACGAATCTTCAAAAATTAGGCTTGAACCAAGTCCATCTAAAGGAGGGAAAGAGATGAGAAAGAGATTTTTTAAAAAAATTTTGGTTCTGGGCTTATGCCTTTCCATCGGTTTGGTGGTGGGCCAGCGCTCTCCATCCCTGGCCGCTGAAAAACCCATTGTCATTGGTGGTTCCTTGCCTCTTACCGGAACTTTTTCTGCCACGGGCAAATGGGTTGAGAAGGGCTATCAGTATTGGGCGGATGAAGTGAATGCGAAAGGAGGGATACTGGGCAGGCCTGTCAAGCTTGTCATTTATGATGACAAAAGCGATGCCAAGGAGGCCGTGAGTTTGGCAGAAAAGGTGATCACGGTAGATAAAGTTGACCTTCTTCTGGGTGGATATCCGGGTACCGCCTGCACAGCGGTCATGCCTGTGGTCGAGAAGTATAAAATGGTTTATGTCTCCATGGGCGGACACATGAGATCATTTTCTCAGGGTTACACTTATTCCTTCGGAAGTCCACCCCTCATGGGCGAATGGTGGTACCTCGGGTTTTTTGAATGGATGAAGACAGTCCCAGTGGATAAGTATCCGAAGAAAGCTGCCGTATTTACGATGAATAACCCCATCGGGATGGCCCTTATGGATAGTCTCTATAAGGGATGTAAGGAGCTTGGAATCGAGATTGTGATTGATGAAAAATACAACCTTCCTTTGACGACAGCAGACACCATGATCACCAAGGCAAAGCAAATGAAAGCAGACATTCTTTTCGCTAATGGGATGTTTCCTGACGGCGTGATGACCCTGCGGGCCTGCAAAGCCTTCGATTACTCCCCGAAGGCGATCGTCCAGGGGATCGGGAGTGTGATTCCAGAGTGGACCAAAGAGCTTGGGAAGGACGGGGACTTTGTCTTTTCCGGGACAAGCTGGCACTACAAACTCATGTACCCGGGCAACGATAAAATCATCAAGGCAGCCAAAGACAAATTCAAAGAGGACGAACCTCCCCTCTATTTCGGATTCGGTTATGCCTGGATGCAAACTCTCCAACAGGGGGTGGGGGGAGCCAAATCGTTGGATCAGACGAAGATACGCGATTGGCTCAAAACGAATGAGGTGAAGACTATTGCAGGCAATTTCAAGTTTGACGAGAAGGGATTGCCGAAACCGTATGTCTACCTGACTCAAGTGATCGGCGGAAATGTGGAATTAATCTGGCCTCCCGATATGCGAACTCATGAGCCGGTTTATCCAAAGCCTGCATGGAAATAGACGAGGATGATACGATGAATCTATTAAACTTTTAGACTATTTCCCTCAAACCCATAGAAATTTTTAAAGAGATTCCTTTCTGCCTACCCCTGCCTGTGCTTGGCCTTTGCACATGCAGGGCAGGCAGCTTCTGGTCAAAATTCGACCTCCATTGAATATGCTGAATCCCATCGTGATTTTACAGTCCATCGTGAGCGGCCTTCTCATGGGGGGCATCTTCGCACTCTTCGGTGTGGGGTTCAGCCTGACCTGGGGAGTCATGAAAGTGATCAATATTGCCCATGCTGCCTTCGGAATAATGGCTTCCTACATTGCTTACTGGGGGTTGACCCTCTACGGGATTGATCCCGTCTTGTCTCTTTGCTTGAGCCTTCCACTCCTGTTCGTTACGGGCCTTCTCATTCACCGGTTTCTCATTCAGCCCATTACCCGCTCCAGGGATGTGGTCGTCGCCTCCATGATCCTTACTTTTGGTCTGGCGATTGTATTGGAGAACATCATGCTCTTCGCCTGGTCGCCGGATGAGCGGTTGATTACAACTGCTTATTCAAGCCAGGTGATTTTCATCGGAGATATCATCATCAAAGTCTCTAATCTCATCGGTTTTATCCTTTCCTTGATGGGCATTTTGGCCATCTATCTTTTCCTCTACCGTACATGCACCGGCAAGGCGGTTCGCGCAACATGGCAGGATCCAGAAGGGGCAGCTCTTCAGGGGATCAACCTCCGGAGGGTCTCAATGATTACCTTTGGGATAGCCATCGCCTCAGCCGGAGCGGGTGGGGTAGCGATGGCCTATATGTATTCGTTCAATCCACCTGTCCACAATCTCTGGTTGATCTTCCTTTTTCTGGTGGTCATTGTAGGCGGAGTGGGGAGTGTCATCGGTTCAGCGATTGCCGGGCTTATGATCGGGTTGATCACTGGACTGAGTGGAGCCTTTTTCCCGATGCAATGGGTCAATGTGCTCCTTTTTGGTTTATTGATGGGTATCCTGCTGATTAAACCCGAAGGGCTGTTTAAGAAATAAAAGCGATGCAAAAGATCATTAAATCCATTGTTCCTGTTTCGTTTATTTTTTTATTGGCCTTCCTTCCCATCCTTCAACCTCCTGCTTACTTCCTCTCTTTTATCTTCAAGGTCTTTCTCTATATCATCCTCGCTGAGAGTTGGAATCTGATCGGAGGTTTCACAGGGTATCTCAGCTTTGGTCATGTCGCCTTCTTTGGCATCGGTGTCTATACCTCTGCGATGTTATTCCAGCATTTCGGCCTCTCACCCTTTATCGGCGCCATTCCTTCAGGCCTTTTATCCTCAGCTGCGGCCTGGATCATCGGCTATCCCTGTTTAAAACTTCGAGGACCCTATTTTGCTGTCGTGACCCTTTGTTTTGTTTTCATTATTGACCTCGTTGTGAAGAACTGGACTTTTTTGGGAGGATCCGAAGGAATCCACTTGAAACTGCTCCCAATGGATATTCAACTCTCCCGGTCCATCTTTTACGAAACCTTTCTTGGACTCGCTGTTGCTTCGGTTCTCGTAGCTCGGTGGGTACAGCATACCAAATTCGGTTTAGGTCTGGCCTCCATCCGGGAAGACGAGGAGGTCGCCCAAACCCTATGTATTCATACCGCGGATCTAAAGATAAAAGCCTTTATTCTGAGCGCCTTCATTCCAGGAGTGGCCGGTGGGATCTACGCTTATTATATCTCCTACATACATCCGGACATCGTCTTTGATATCAACATTTCCATCCTCATCGTCCTCATGGCCCTTTTTGGAGGAGGTGGATCATGGGCAGGGCCTCTGGTCGGCGCCGTGTTTCTTTCAATTGTCAATGAGTTTCTTTCAATTTTTATCCGGCCGGAATTTGCACGGATCATCTATGGGGCCATGTTCATAGCTGTGATTATTTTCATGCCGGATGGGATCGTGACTTTTTTTAAAAAATGGATGGGAATTCGAAAAATTCAACATTCTTACACTTCTCCCGTTGACAAAGAAAAGTAGAGAGAGAAGATTGAAAGTATCATCCGGGGCCTTTCTATGTTGAAGGGAACAAACATCACCAAAATATTTGGGGGACTTATTGCTATCTCCAAGCTTGATTTTGAAGTAGAGAAGAGTTCGATCGTCGGGCTCATCGGCCCAAACGGGTCTGGAAAGACCACCCTCTTTAATCTCATCTCAGGGTTCCTCCGACCAGAGGAAGGGAAGATCAGCTTCAACGGTGATGAGATTACACACCTAAAGCCTTATCAAATTGCCCGTTTTGGGATCGCCCGAACATTCCAGATTGTGCGGCCTCTCAAAGAGTTGACTGTGCTCGACAATGTAGCGACAGGGGTCCTTTATGGAAGAGGAACGGCAGATATTAAGGAGGCGAGAAGTGATTCACTGGACCTCCTTCGTTTTACCGGGCTGGAATCTAAAAAGGATACGCATGCGGGCCTTCTAAAGCTTGCAGACCGGAAGCGTCTTGAGGTCACCCGAGCGCTCGGAATAAGGCCGCAACTCCTTCTTCTCGATGAAGTCTTCGCCGGGCTTAACCAGAAAGAGATCGATGAAGCGATCCAGCTTATCTTCCGGATCAGAAGAGAAATGGGAATCACAATCTTTATGATCGAGCATGTGATGAAAGCGATCATGAAGGCCTGCGATCGGATCATTGCCGTCCATTTCGGCATCAAGGTGGCAGATGGGCCTCCCGATGAGGTGGCAAATGCACCCAAAGTGATTGAGGCTTATCTGGGAACAGGATATGTTACGGACTGAGGGACTCAATGTTTTTTATGATGAGCTCCAGGCCCTGATTGAGGTCTCGATCGAGGTGCATGCAGAAGACCTTCTCGTGATCATCGGGTCAAACGGCGCAGGAAAGACCACTCTTCTTAGAACGATCTCCGGACTTCTTCGTCCACGCGAAGGAAAGATTTTTTTTCAAGGAGAAGCAATTGAGGAGGAACCCACTGACCGGATTTGCATGCGAGGGATCGTGCAGGTTCCAGAAGGGAGGAAACTCTTTCCACAGATGACGGTCCGTGAGAATCTTGAGATGGGAGCGTATTTGTCAACAGCCAGGGGCACGTTGGCGGACCGATTCCAAGGGGTATTTCAGATCTTTTCCGTTCTTGAGGAACGATTAAAGCAATTTGCAGGGACCTTGAGTGGAGGGGAACAGCAAATGCTCGCTATCGGACGTGCGCTGATGGCCGGACCCAGGCTTTTGATGCTCGATGAGCCAACGCTCGGATTATCCCCAAAGGTCGCCTCCGAAATCTACGCCATCTTGGCGAAGTTACATCAAGGCGGGATGTCTCTCCTTCTGGTCTCCCAGGATGTCCTCCAAGCCTTGAGGATCGCCAGCCGGGCTTATGTGATAGAGAATGGTAGGGTCATCATGGAAAATTCAGGGCAAGAGCTTCTCAGAAACCCTAAGGTAAAGGAAGCCTATTTGGGGATTTAGATTTCCCGGGGAAAAGATAAAAATAATCTTTTTATAGGGAATGAGAGAAGATGGTTTTAGGATGCCTAACTTTTTTGGCGGGTGTAGATGGTTTTGTAGCGCTGGGGGTCTGCGGCGATACAATTGGTGCATTCTTCGGAAGAGAGATCGACAGGCTCAAGAAGGACCTCAAAACCGAGTTCTTTATATTGTTCCACCATCTCCGAGAGGCGCGGTTCATCGATGGTGAAGCGTTTCTCCCAGCCTTCTTTTTTTAATTCTTCTTCCCTACTCATACGATGAACAGTAAACGATGAACAATGAACTATGGACTATGAACTATGAACTACGAGCCACGGATAACTGATTACTGGTGACTATCCTTAAAACAGGCCTTCCAACCGTCGGAGTGAGAGATGGCCCTGGGTTCGCAGGCGGCGGCACAGGGAGGTGGTTCCGAACCGTAGCCGGGCTTGCAGGGAGCGCAATGGTAGCGGATCTTCTTTCGTTCCTCGTGTTTCACAAAGGCCACGGGTTCTTCGCGAAAAATGTCAATTTCATCCGGACCGACTTCAAGAATCTTTTCAGGGCATACCTCCACGCACTTCCCGCAACCGTTACACTTATCGGTGTCGATAGTGACGTACCAGTCGCCTGAACCATCCTTAAAACCGTAATTAGCAATCATGTGATTTCCTTTTCCCCCGCCACCTTGATGGAATAATGGAATACTGGAATGATGGAATAATGAGTGAATCACAGAAAAATGGAATGGTGGAAAATCGGGTTAACCCTAAGGTTTATATAGAATGGGTTTTACCCAACATTCCAATGTTCCATTATTCCACTATTCCAGGTTTTCTTGCGCTTTTGGCTTTTCCCATCTTCAGCAACGCCTGTCCAAAGAGGGCTGCCCCCATGGCGCCAGCGAGCTGGGTATCGAAGGGATAGTTCTTCTTGCGATACTGTAAATTCGCCCAAGCCTGTTCGGCAGTCTTGATACCGAGCTCCTTTTCGAGCCGCTTAACCACTCCCTCATTCTTAGCGATTCCGCCGGTGATGACGAACTTTTCTTTCACGCCCAGTCGCTTGAGAAGCTCCATAATCCGGTGGGCCATTGCAGAACAGTAAGCGGCCATGATCTCGTTTTCCGGAACACCCTGTTCAAGAAGTCCTACCACCTCGCTCTTAGCGAAGACGACGCAGGTGCTGCTGATCATGGGAGGTTCTTTCGATATCTGGAAAGAGCGGGGACCGACCTCCCAGACAGGGACATGGATAAGATCTGCAAAAACCTCCATGCCACGTCCGGTTCCGGCAGCGCACTTGTCATTCATTATGAAGTTGAGAACCTTCCCGCGGTCATCGACATTAATGGCCTTGCAGTCCTGGCCTCCCATATCCATGACCGTCCTGACTTCGGGGCCATACATGAAATTGGCTCCACGAGCATGGCAGGAAATCTCGGTGACCGCCTGCTGAGCCATGGGCACATTGACCCTGCCATAGCCGGTCCCAATGCAGTAGTCGATATTATCGATTTTCATATCGGTCTTCTCTAAGGTATAGCCCATTCCCTTGATGGCGCTGTTCGGACTGTCCGAGCCCGTGCGCGTATTGCCGAAGGCATAAAATTCACCATCCACCATGATCACCGCCTGAGTGCTGACAGAGCCTACGTCGACTCCGGCGGTGACAAATTTACCTTTTTTCCAATCGATATCCGGATTTACCCAGTTGGTTTCAGGCCATCTCCAGAACTCAACGGGTTTTCCTTGCTGAACCATTTAATTCTCCTCTTTTATTATGAGCAGTTCCAAAAAAGTCAATACATAACCCCTCCCAACCTCCCCTTACCTCAAGGGGAGGAGTACACCCCTCTTAGATTAAGAGGGGGGAGGGGGGGAGTTATTCCTCTTATTCGATAACGCCGGAGAGAGCGGCATCTGCCGCACCGATTGCTCCTATGTAATCGGGATCCTCCGGAACGGTGACCGGCATCTCGATATTGTTTTGGAGAGAGTCCACAAAGCCGGCATTTTTAGCCATGCCGCCGACAACCACCACATCCTTTTCCAGGCCCACGATCCGGGCGACCGAGCCGACTCTACCCGCAACAGCGTCCATCACAGCTCTGGAGATATCGGGTTTGGAGGTTTTCTGATGGATGAGGGAGACCACCTCCGATTCCCCAAAGACAGCGCACTGAGCGTTCATCGGAATGGACTTTGTGGAATCGAGCGCTATCTTTGACATTTCTTCGACCGAAACCTCCAGGGCCCGTGACATGGCTTCGACAAATGTCCCGGTCCCGGCGGCGCACTTGTCATTGACGGCAAAATCTAAAACCTTTCCTTCAGGACTCACCTTGATGGAACGACCTTCCTCAGCTCCCACATTGATCACCGTCCTCGCATTGGGGAACAATTTGATCACCCCCCGGGCATCCGCGGCCGCATCTGCGATGGAACCATTGGCAAAAGCAACCCGTTTGGCCGCGCTTCCCGTTGCTACCACACACTCCACATCTTTTCTCGTCAGGCCCGCCTGCTTGAGCACCTGCTCATACAAGGCCTCGACCGCCTCTGCCTTTTTGATTCCGGTAGGCGAGGTTCCCTTTCCTATAATCTGACCATCTTTCTTGATCACGATATGTACATTCTTACCACCGACATCAATGCCTGCAACTATCATTTCTGCATCCTTTCCTGATTTATCTTCAGGTCACTTTCTTGAGCCCTAATGTCTCACGCACAAAGCCGCCCACATCATCTTCCCGTTCAGTTCTCCTTCTGCCAATAGCCGGAGGGCATAGTCGTGGTCTTTAAATGGTATAACTGATTGATATTGTATATATTATGTTTTCTCAAAACTCTAAAAAACTACCCACACACCCATAGGAGAACCTGTCTCCAAATTCCTGCTGGAGCCGGAATGCTGCCCTCATGCCGGTGCAATGAGAGACACCGATCTTATCAATCGTCATCTTCTTGAGAGCCTTGATGGATTCTTCGAGTTGCTCCGGGGTTAAGAAGTCCAGGTGGGTTCCCCCCATGATCGCATAAAACTTGTCTTTTCCGGTCTTATGGATCACATGCTGAATGATGTTAATCATTCCGGAATGGGCGCATCCAAGGATCAGAATGAGTCCTTTTTCCGTATCGAGGATAAGGGATTGGTCATCCAACAGGATGTCGGGAGCTGGTTTTTCATTCCCCTCGACAAAGAGTCTTGGGTCCGGTTTCTCAAATAGGGTTTTTCTGGGAACCTCTCCGGTTAAAAAAATTCCCTTATCCACCTCTACAAAAATGTTATTCAAGATGAAATTTGCACCGAGGGTTTCTAAATATCTCTTCTTGTATGGAATGCCTACAAATCGTCTCGTTTCCTTCTCATTTTCTTTGAAGATAGCAATCCGATCCAGAAAGACGTTGGGATGGACATGTATATCTATTTGACCTCTCAGTTTCAGGACTTCGGGCAGACCTCCGCTATGATCATAGTGTCCATGGCTCAAAAAAATTTTCTTAATATTTCTTAAATCCTTGTTGAGGACAAGAGAGTTTGCAACAACCGAATGGCCGCTTCCGGTGTCAAAGAGGAAGTTTCCTTCTCCCGTTTCAATGAATGCAGAGAATCCATGCTCTCCAGAACCGATTAACTTCCCTACGGTGTTTTCGCAAAGAATGGTTATCTTCATAATCCCCTCATTCTTCCCTTAATTTCTTTAAAGTTTGTTATGACGGGTTTGTCACCCACAAGAAATGAAAATTTCAATTTTCGCAGGTCGGGAGACTTGCTTCTACCCGGGTAGATTCGCCTGCCTGCCGGTAGGCAGGGGTCTCCTGACCCGAATTGTGGGGGTGATTCAAAGTTATTTCTTATCCAAGATACCAAGGGCTTCTTTTACAAGGTTTTTCTCATGCTCATAATCCGTCATCCTCTGGATCATGATCTTCTGGGCCATCACCGGGCCTGCTCCATGCCAGGTGCCGACTCCGTGCTGACCGGCTGTCCAGTTCTGAAGAAGTTTTGTCACTTTCATGATATATTCGGTCGGCACCTCACTGCCAAAACCCAAAAACTCCTCGACATATTTTTTCGTCTCGGGATTTTTTAGTTCCTTCAAAGAAGGCAGGGTGACGATGAGGCCTCCGCCGATATCTCCTGCCAGGGCCATGACCCGCCAGAAGGCATCACAGATATTGAGTTTTGCCACGTTCCCCATCAACTCATCAGGAAGGAAGACACCCGAACCCTTGGGTTCCTCCTTTCCGAGATTGGCTGAAGATAGTCCGCAGGCCCTTCCAGTCTCCCTGAGAACGACCATCTCCGTCAATTCATCATTGATATGCTGTGCTTTTTCAAGACCTTTATACTCCTGAAGAAGCTTGCAGGCTCCGATGATGAGATTCATAAAGCCAACCTTGCAGGTTCCTCCGCAGGTCATCCGGTGAGTCTTGGCAAAGCGTTCGACGAATTTCGTGGAATAGTCGGTCTCTCCGAGGTGAAACACCCGCTCATAGGGCACAAAGACATTGTCAAAAACGACCATCGCGGTCTCTCTCTGGCCGAACAGGGGATTTCCCAGCTCGAAGATGTCCTCAGCCATCTCTCTTTCGGCTGAATAAGGGGAGTACTGACAGATATAGGTGAGCCCCTTCGCATCAGAAGGAATGGCAAAGGCAAGAGCGTAGTCCCCTTCGTCTTTTTTCTTTGCGGACTGGGGAAGGACAACCAGTTCATGACTGACAAAGGCCCCGCTGATATTGATCTTTGCTCCCCGGACAACGATCCCATCCGGTTTTTTCTCCACAACCTTAAGAGATAGAAAGGGATCCGGCCAGTCAATGGCCCGCTTTTTACGGTCTCCCCTTGGTTCAGTCAAAGCGCCTGAGACAGCGAGGTCGTTCTCCTGGACCCACTTGAGATATTTCGTAAACCGGCTGTGATATTCTGTGCCGAGGTTCTTGTCCATCTCCCAGGTCGTGCTGGCAAGGCTATGAAAGGCATCCAGCCCGGGACATCGGTAGATACAGGTTCCCAGCCTTTCAGAGGCAAACGTTCCTGCAATGGCCTTGGCGGTCAGATCCTCTCTGCTACGGCAGACATAGACATAACGGTTTACGCGGTCGTTTGTCAGAGGGGAGATGGTCGTCATGATTTCCTGGAATGCCGGATCAAGCGCCCAGCGATAACTCGCCTTGTTGGCTTCAATCACCGTGCGGATATTCGGATTGTTGAGATAATCTTCCACCCTCTTTCCATTCATAAAAATCCTTGGTCTTCTTTTCTTCAAACTTTCTTCATATTGCTCCGCTGTGATGAGTGCCATTCGAAATCTCCTTTCATAAAAATTGGAAAACCGATAACCCTTTAGTTTTTTGAAAAAGAAGTCTGATCAAGATATCGTCATATCCTAAATCCCCCTCAATCCCCCTTTTGCATGTCTTTGACAGGAAAAAGATTACAAAGGGGGAAGTATTTCCCCTCCCTTTGGCAAAGGGAGGAGGGGAGGGATTTTATGAAGTTTTTTCGAAAAGCTAAAATGTTGCAAAACCAAAATTATCATATCACAAGATCATTCCGTCGGAAAGATTTAATTTGGGTGTGAGACAATTTTATGGGTAAATCTTT
>Ga0154725_1086_pt1 | contig 41494 bp, 34 predicted proteins | sample Rifle2008BG16ft_FD_105733 | JGI IMG/M metagenome (GOLD analysis project Ga0154725, IMG submission 105733) | Deltaproteobacteria bacterium RBG_16_49_23 | reverse complement strand
CGCAGTGATCCCAAGAGCCACAAGCCTCTCGATATTCCTGCAGAAGGGGCTGGTTGCAAGCACATCGGAAAACGGTGATGGACCGGCACAGGCTCCTTCATAGAGCTGGCCACCCTCCACTGCCCTCACAATGAAGGCCGCCATCTGCTCACGGGTCACATTATTGCCGGGGCAATACATACCAGCCCCGCATCCCGCAGTGATCCCTCCATAGTAGATAGAGTTGATATAGTTTTCCGCCCACTGGATGTTGTCCGGACAATCATTGAATACGGGCGCCAATGTCCCTGTTCCGTCCAACGTTACATCTCCCGGGCTGGCTGGATCACTTGAGGTGATCCGGAGGGTAGTCGTCTTTACTCCTTCCGAAGTGGGGGAAAACTTCACAATGAAGGTGCAACTGCCTCCTGGAATGATTGTTGGCGTCAGGCTCGAGCAGGCACTGGGTCCTCCTGCTGCCGGAATAAACATCCCCGCATCACCTCCTGTGAACTCGATGAGAGTGATCACAAGGTCCGTTACCCCATTGTTTGAAAGGCTAAAGAACTGAGAGGAGACACTGCCCAGATTGACGCTGCCAAAGTTCTTGTAGCCAGGAACAATTACCGTCTGGCTAATGCCAGGCCCTCCCTGGTCGATAATGACGCCGTCAGCCGTAAGGTCGTCATCCCCCCTCTGGCCATCGACAAAGTGAAGAGTAATCACATTTCCGTTGATCAACGCCCCGGTCGTCCCATCGAAAAGGAACTCATACCAATGAGGTGTGGGGTTGTTTGGAGTTGCACCGTATTTGTAATAGGTGGTTGGACTGGCTCCTTGAGGAAGATAGAGGGTCACTGTCGTGGCTCCTCCAGCAGTTACTCCATGGACTACAAACTCGATAAATCCAAAAGGAAAGCTCACCCCGGGGGGTGCATCAGCCGGGGAGGGATTATCTATGGCTGTCACGCCCGAGAGAGATGTTCCATTCGGGGAAGCAAGGGTCACATAGCCCTGCCCTCCAAATGCCCAGAATGAGGCTACGTTGTTCTGCTGGCCGTCAGGGATGCCATCTCCGTTTCCATCATAGGCCGGATCATTCCCAGCCGGTCCCTTCTCTGCCGCATCAGGCACCCCGTCGGTATCCGTATCCGGCAAAACCACGGCAGGGGTGGCATTCGCCGTCGCACCCGTTGACGTGTTGGCTGCATTATCCGTTGCACAGATCCTGTAATTGTAGGTCGTTCCGTTCGTCAGCCCTGTGTGAAGGAACGCGGTGGCAGTCCCCGCATAGATCTCCGTCCCTTCGGAGCAGGAATTTGGTGTGCCTGTTGTGTCGAAAACAAGTGTATAGCCCGCAATACCACTGGTGGCATCAGAAAACCCGCTCCAGCTCAGAGAGACCTGGCTCACTCCGGGCGTTGCAGAAAGACCCCCATCCACAGGATTGGTCCCATCAAGGATAATCGAGTCTGAATAGGGCGTGCCATTCTCATTTCCCAAGCCATCCCGGTACCAGACATAAAGCGTCTTTGTTCCATCCCCGGTATCCAACCACCAGGCTTTGCTGGTTGAGTAGGTCTCCCAGAACGAGCACGAATTCGTATTGTTGATGCACATATGTGTGACTCCACTGGGATCGGTGGCGGATAGGGCAAGCGTCACACTGGTTGTGTTGGTGTAGGTATCTCCATTGTTGATCACCACTGAGCCCGTAGGCGGAGTCGTGTCGGCAGGAGCTGTTTTTTCATAGGCTCCTATATCTACTGTCGCAGTGCCATTACTATCGCCGTCCGCAATCCTGGAATTGCCGTCGAGGTCCGTTGAAGGAATGCCTGAAACACTGTTGCTTCCTGTGTCAATGCAGGGAGAACCTGCATTGAGGCGATAATCCGATACGCTCACAAAAGATGGATCACTGTGGATCACCCCGGGGCCTGACTCCCCCGGATCCGCCGGATCCCTCACATCACTGTAGCTGATGGATATCGTCTCTCCGTTATAAGCGTAGATGTCATCTACGCCTACGCCCGGGTGCCAGATGATGCTGTTAGCTATGGTAACCGTCTCTCCAACATCCAAATTCACACCGATGCCACCCACCTTTTTTGTGGGGTGTGCAGCAGTATTGTTGGCAATGGTGCAGTTGATGATCTTAGGATTGTTTGGTGGAGATGCCATTGTTTGTGCGCCGCTCCCGATGGCAACCCCTCCTACACCAAAGAGGAACGTCGTATTCGAAGAACTGTTTCCGTAAATGAGATTATTGACCAGTTGAAGCTGAAAAGGAGAAATCGCATCAATAAGGATGGCCCCTGCAACGGGGCCGGTGTTATTTCTGATGATACATGCTTCAATCCTGAGCAGACTTGTTGAAGGTTCATTAAGCAAGGCCAACGCATAGATTCCGCCTACCTGCCCACTGCCCGTGCTCATGTTGCTTTCAACAATGCAGTTCTTAATCGTCAGGCCCACGGAATAGCTTTCAATCCCGGCACCGTAGGTCGTGCTTTTCGATCCATTTTTAACGGTGAATCCATCGATGACAATACCGCTGTAGCCAACGCTTGTGGAGAAATTACCTGGAATAGAAATCACGCTTCCGGTGAGGCTCGTGCCACTGATGATGGTGGGATTGGTCCAGGGCGCTCGCGTTCCCTCGCCAGCGGCTGGATATCCCCCTAAGAGCTGATTGCTGTTCGAGGCGTGGAAAGTGACTCTTTCATTGTAGGTCCCCGCAGCGACATGGATGTTATCGCTTCCGTTGACCAGGGCCATGGCCGCGCTGATGGTGGCTTTGGCCGTGGTCCATGCCAATCCATCATTTGTGTCATTCCCATTGTTTGCGGGTGTCTTTACATAGTAATCGGTTGCCAAAGCATTCGCAGACAGGAAGATTAAAAAAAGAAAAACCAACCCAATTTTTTTCATAACTTACCCCCTTGGAAAGATAATTGACGACATCCAAAAACTTAATTCCTCCCCCTTCAAGGGGGAGGTTGGGCCGCCGGCTCGGAGAGCCTCTGGCTCGGAGAGAGGGGGATGGGATTCTATTTCCTTAAGAACCTCATTCTCCCATCCCCACCCTAACCCTCCCCTTGAAGGGGAGGGAATATTTAAGTTAGCGCTTATGCCAACCAGGGAAGGAGATTTTTTGAAAAGTCAATTTTATAAGTGATAGAGACAAATCCTCAAATTCCTTTTTTCCATCCCCACCTTTATCCTCCCCCATCAAAAGGGGAGGAGGGTTAGTGGGGAATGGGGGATTTCGTCTCTTCTCTAATCAGTTGCAACCCATATGCCACAAGAGAAAAAACCCATGGGCCTCTGAAAAATTGCCCCGAGTTGTCAGGAAAACATTGAGGAACAAGCTAAAAGGACTATTTTTAAGGAAAGAACAGGGAGGAAGGCAGTGGAAAGATCTTTCTGATGACTTCAGTTCAATGGTTGATAACAACCATTGCAGCCACTCTGCCGGTTGATATGAACCAATTCTTTTTATAACAGTCTCATAGTTGAATTGACATAAGCATTGGAAAATCTCCCCTCCCCCCTCTTTGCCAAAGAGGGGTAATTCTTCCCTTAGGCAAAGGGAGGTTAGGAGGGATTTTACAAATCGATGTCGTTACTATTTTGAGGCTGTTAATTTCTATTTTAGGAGCTAAAGATTGTGGAGCATCATGCGGTAGCGGAGATGGCTTCGAGTTATTCCTAAAAGACGTGCGGCCTGGCTCTTGTTGCCGCTGCTTGCCTGAAGGGCTTTTTGGATCAGTTCGCGTTCTGCTTGCGCAAGAGTGGGAAGATTGTTTAAAAGTACTGATCCGGGCTGAGCATCTTCAGCCTCTGTTTCCTCGCCAAAAAGGAGATGTGAGGAAAAAGATTCCAGGCCTATCGTCCCACCGCGATTCATCAGAACGGCAGATCGAAGCACGTTCATTAATTCCCGGACATTTCCCGGCCAATCATAATCTGTGAAAAAATCCAGGGCCCGAGGTTCGATCTTGAGTCCGGGCTTTCCCATCTCGATTCCAAATGCCTGTAAATAATGATCGACTAGAATTTTGATATCCTCTTTCCTCTCTCTCAAAGGAGGAATATGGATGGGAAAGGACATCAACCGATGGTAGAGGTCCTGTCTGAACCTGCCCGTCTTCATCATTTGCTCAAGGGCGCGATTGCTTGCTGCCAGAATCCGGCAATTGACCTCCACGGTATTCGATCCTCCCAGTGGATAGAATCGTTTCTCCTCAATGGCCTGGAGGGTTTTGGCCTGGAGGGAAGCATCCAACTCACCGATTTCATCGAGAAAGAGGGTGCCGCCATGAGCCATCTGAAATTTTCCCTTGTGATGGTGATTCGCTCCTGAGAAGGCGCCTCTTTCATAACCAAAAAGCTCGCTCTCCAATAAAGAAGCCGGGATGGCGGCGCAATTCACTTTTACAAAGGGCCCATCTCTATGGTTGCTCAATCCATGAATCTGACGGGCCAACAAATCTTTTCCGGTGCCGGTTTCTCCGAGAATGAGGACGGTGAAATCTGTTGGGGCCACCTTGACCACCCTCTCCATCATGGCTTTTACCGAGGGAGTCTCGCCGAGGAAAACCATATCTCCCAGACTCTCTTTGAGGAGTTGTCTCAGATTCCGGTTTTCCTCGTTTAACGCTCCAACTCTCAATGCGTTTCTTACCGCTGTGACAATGGTCTCTTCTTTAAATGGCTTGGTGAGATAATCCAGCGCGCCTTCTCGAACCATTTCGACAGCGGATTTTATCGTTCCATAGGCCGTGAGGACAATGAATGGAATATCCGGGGCCACCACATTCCGGTGACGTAAGAGTTCCGCCCCATCATAATGGGACATGCGAAGGTCGGAGATGACCAGATCGAACTCCTGTTCGTCGAGCAATCGAGCCGCCTGCTTGCTATCCGTAGTAGTTACCACATCGTAATTTTCATGATGAAGCATGGCCTCAAGGATTTGGCAATAGCGAAGTTCATCGTCTACAACGAGGATACGGGACATAAAGGCAATCCCTCCATCAAAACCGGCATATGACATTTCAGCCCCATCCCCCTCCTGACCTCCCCCTTGAAGGGGGAGGTAAACAGCGCTTCCCCTCCCATTCAGGGAAAGGTAAACAGCGATTTCCTTCCCTCCTGAAGGGGGAGGTAAACAGCGCTTCCCCTCCCATTCAGGGGGAGGGAAAGGGTGGGGGTGGGGTTTGACGGCTTATGTGCCTGAGTTCATTTTATTACCCAAGGGAAAAAATAGAGCAACTTTCGTGCCATTTCCCGGATGGGATTCAATCCTCACGGACCCCCCATGAGCCTCCATCACTTTTTTCACGACAGTAAGGCCCAACCCTAATCCGGAGTCTTTTGTTGTAAAAAACCGGTCGAATACTCTGTTGAGATGCTCCGGAGTTATCCCTTTTCCAGTATCTTTAACCCATATCCAGGACTGACCGCTCTCTGTATCTATTCCTGTGGAGATGAACATATCTCCTCCCTCAGGCGTCGCTTCCTCGGCATTCATGAAGATATTGAGAAGCGCTTGATAGACCTGACGGGAATCAAGAGAAATCTTTCCTACCCTGTTATCGAACTGAAATCGAATAGAAACGGGAATGGCGCTCTTCCTTCTCGATTCCCAAAGGAAGGTGGCGGATTGAACCAGGCTATTCAGGTCAACCTCTGATTTAGAGGGAGGAGCCATACGGGCAAACTGGAGAAATTCATCAACGGTTCCCGCCAGACGATCGGCTTCCTCAATGATGAAGCCCAGGATTTCATTTCTCTTTGAAGATTCCGTTTCTTTAAGAAGGACTTCTGCAGAGCCTCGAACGATTCCAAGGGGGTTTTTGAGTTCGTGGGCGAGAGTCGCCGCCCCTTCACCCAGATCCGCCATCCGTTCTGCTTGCATCAGACGGTGAGACAGGTCGGCCAGTGATCGATTGGTCCTCTGTAAACCCTCAAGCAAACGGGCATTCCCTATTTTATGGGCCGCTTGAGTGCAGAGGGTTTCGATCACATGAATTTCCTCAAGGCTTAAAAGCCGGTTGGTGATCTTGTTTCCAAGAAGGTAGAAGCCCCAGAGATCATCTCCACTGATCATTGGAAAGAGAAGAACCACTCCCTGGGACCTGAGATGAGTCAGGGGACCCGGGTTTTTCATATAGTCATCTTCGGAGAGAGTGTCCCAGAACCGAGAAGGATTCTCCCTTGATAAAGCATCGAGACTCGAAATCATCGCCTCATTTTCTTCCACCCACCCTTCAGGTCTCGAGCGTAACTCCCATCCCTTCCCGAACTGGTCCCGGAGGACCGTGGCTGCCTGTTCTATGGAGATCCCTTCGGGAAGACGTTTGAGAAGAAATGTTTCGATCTCTTCTAAATTGGAAGCCTGAGCAAGCCGGTTGCTTCCTTCCATCAGGAGGAGGGGAAGCCCTATCCTTTCCGGAAAGAGGGCCCTATCAACTCCTTTTTGAACGATGTTTTTAAGGGGATTGAAGACCAGAACTGCACCCAGAAGGATTAAGAGATCGGCACGAAGCCAAAACTCCATACGGGTGGAGGGAGAGAGCCTGTTTAACAGAAAGCCCAGGATGAAGAGGTAGATTCCGAAAATGATAACCACCGAGGTTCCATAAACCATGCTGCTGTGAATCATCCTGTCCACATCCATGAGCCGATATCGATAAAAGGCAAAGAGGTAAGCGAAAATGATCAGTGGGAAGGCCATCAGACTGAAGCCATAACTGATCCATGGAGCGCCGAAGAGCGCCTTTGGAAGGCTATAAAGAAGGATATAAGGAGACATTCCCAGGGCATGGCCCCATAAGATCCAACGGAGCTGTGTTTTGAAAATGGGGTCTTTCGTTTCGCGGTAAGCGCGGAAGAGGATCCAGAAGGTAAAGAAGACGATTGCCGCCGCGGTGAGGTAGAGAATGCGGAATGAAATCTCAATCCAGAAAAGCGGATTTCCCCATGTTAGCAAGAGGGCAATCCCTACAGCCAATGGGGGTAAGCCATAGGTCATCCAGGAGGCCCAGGCAGGTAATCTCAGATGGCCGCGCCTTTCAAGAAAGACCAGAATGAGGTAGAGCCAGGAAGAAAAGATCAGGGAAAGAGTGCCAAAACGGAGAATGATGATCCATATAAAACGTGGACTGATCTGAATCAGTAGATGTTTCCCGGCATGATTGGAGATACTTAGGACCGTTGCAAGGAGGAGGAGGGACAAGACCCGAACCCGGTGTTGTTCGGGATATCGAAAGAGGAGATAAACGCCGCAACACAGAATGAGGGCGGCCAGTAACCAGAGCCGAAGAGGATCCCGGAGAAGGTCTTCCATCGAAGGCTGCCCTGGAAATACAAAGATGATCTTGGAGACTTTTGTTTCATCCTCGATACTCAGCGTCAGAGGTTTATCGAAAGGCGGGAAGGGGGTTGTCCGGGGTGAGAGATGAAGAAATGAGAGAAGCCATTTTTCAACAGGGATACCCTCTAATGCTGTGATATAGGTTCCTGCCGCCAATGGTTCAGAGCTTTTTGCTCCTGAGGCCCGGTTGATCTTGAATCCATTGGAGTCAAACTCTCCGTAGAGGGGGAGATAGGGAGAATTCATGAAGAGGAAGACATCTCTCAGGATATAGAGAGCAATCAAAAGGGCAACAATAAACAGGAGACGAACTTTCCAGTGCGAGCCGTTTAAGGGTTTCATTTTCTGAGTCCGATTCTGCGAACCCATCAAATCATATCATCTTCACTTTGTCAAATGGTCTGTATATACACCGGGCAACAAATTTCTCTTTCTCACATGCAAAAAAACCGTTCACCCTGAGCCTGTCGAAGGGTGGACAATTAAGCCGATCATACTTCGACGAGCTCAGTATGAACGGCTTAATTGGACAGCATTGGGACTTATCAGTAATTTCGATGCGGGTTCTGGAACCACCCTCACTCCATGATTTCTTTAAATTCCTTTTCATTTCTAAAGGGATCAAAGATCTTCTCTACCCTGACTCTCTCTCTATATTCCCGGTTCAGAGAGATGGCTTTTCTTAAATGATGGATGAGCATCTTTTTTTCATTGTTTTGGGCATGGAAGCAACTCAAATTATAGTGGGGAGGGGGGAAATTCGGGTCAATCTCAAGAGATTGATGAAATCTAAGAAATGCCTTATCCGTTTCTCCCTTAACAAAATAAGCGCTCCCAAGCAGATTGAAGACAAATTTCAGACTGTCCCTGGAATAAAGATGGTAACTTAAGGCCAAAGCCATCTCCCCTTCCCGAATGGCTTCATCGATCCACCCTCTTTCAAAGTAAGCCCTTCCCAGGTTATGGCGAACCCTCATCTTGTTTGGCGATTTCTTTGCTGCGTCTTCCCAAAGCGTCACTTCGTCTCTGAAGACCCGGTTCCGTTCTATCGTGGTCAGAGAATAGAGAGAGAGAAGAAGGATCGATAGCCCCCATACTCCCCCCCGGGCCATTTTCCTGGTGAAGCGGCGATTCAATACCCGGTCAAGGGAGAGAAATCCTGTCGAGAGGATCAAACTATAGGAGAAGACAGAAAGATAGAGCCTGTATTCCATCATCACGTCCCAGAGGGGAATGAAACTTGAGCTTGGCGCGAGGACGATGAAGAAAAAGAGAATGGCGAAGGAGATCATTCTTCCTTTCTTGATGAGAAGGATGGCTAAAGCCAGAAGAAGCAATAGGGCCCCAAAAGAAGCGAAGGTGGGATATTCGAACAGGGCCTTTGAAATCTGAAAGTCGTGGTCAACGTTCAGCCATCCCGGCAAGGGCAAGAAGAGAAGCCGAATATATTGAATGATCACATTCGATTGGGTCAAAAGGTTTTCCCACGGAGTCCACAGCCATCCCCTGGATTCGCTGAACAGATGACGGAGCAATCCTCCCTTAAAGAGAAAGAAGAGGTAAAGGATCAGCAGGAGGGGAAGATAGATCTTGAATCTTTTCCGGAGATCTCCTTTATTTTTACAAAGAAAAAGAAGATCAAACAGGATGAGGACAAAGGGCGCTGTAAACCCCACCTCCTTCGAAAAGATGGAACAGAATAATGAGAAGCCGGAGCCTAATAGCAAAAGAGCTCTTTTCCATCCCCGGGTGAGCGAACCTTTCATAAAGAGGAAAAGAGAGAGAAGGTAGAAGAAGCCCAATAATCCCTCATGTCTTTGGGCAATATAGGTGACCGTATTGACCTGAAGAGGATGAGAGATAAAGAGGAGTGCGCACAGGATTGAAAAAAGAGGAAGCGTTCCATCTCCCATTCCACCAGCGGGCGCCCCCTCCAATCCTCTCCTATCCCGTTCCAGGAGATTCCTTGAAATGAAATAGACCAGGATGCCGGAAAGGATGTGAAACATCAGGTTGACCAGATGATACCCGAAGACGTCCAATCCGTGGTAATGATAATTGATAGCAAAAGAGAGAGTTGGCAGAGCCCTGAAATTACCCATGTGGGACTGAATCCCCTTTAGAAGAAGAGAGGTATCGCTAAGATTCCGGATATAGGGATTTTCGACAATGGCAGGATAATCATCTAAATGGAAGGAGTTGTTTAAAGAATTGAAATAAAGGACAACGGAAAGGATCAGGATGAGGGCGACTGCAGCGATTGAAATCTTCTGTTCCTTTTTCAATAAAGCCACTTTCAGTCGCCGAAGGTTACGTTTGGACCGGACGGATTTACCTTACGATATCATTTTAGCTCTTTGAAAAAGGTTATCTAATCCCCCTTCATCCCCCTTTGTCAAAAGGGGGAAATATTTTCTCCTCCCTTTGGCAAAGGGAGGTGGGGAGGGATTTTAAAAGATTTACTTCAAACCGCTAAATTGATACACCTTACGAAGGATCCCGGGCCTGCATAGGCGTGCCGCCCAGGAAGGGAGGAATGAATCGCTTCAAGCTTTCCAGTAGAACCTTCTTTTCAGTCTGGTCTCCTTTCAACCATGCCCGAACAGCCCAGCTCAGAAGGAGGATGAAGAGACTGGGCTGAAAAACCATCCGGTGGCGAAATGTGAAATTTTTATGGAGGTAGCGCAAGCAAGATTCTGCAGCATAAAGTCTGCTCCAAGGGCAATGGGCTGCGCTTCGTCCCGAAAAATGGACCAAGGAAGCCTCCGCAACAAGGAAGGCCCGGTATCCCGCTTGCTTGATCCGGAAACCCATATCGGCGTCTTCATAATATAAGAAGTACCGATCATCGAACATCCCCATGCGTTTAAAGAAGTCTAATCTTGTTAAGATACAGGCCCCTGAGATATATCCATCATATTTTGTCACATCTACCGTTTCATGCTGTTCCCATATATCCAGCAGGCGCCGTCTGGGGTTTTGCAATCCTGTCCCATTTAACAGGGGAGCGACGAGATATCGGGTGAGATTCCCGATATGGGGCAAGGATCGGCAAGAAGGAATCCTTCGGCCTGTTCCATCTATGGTGTGAGCTCCAACGATGCAATCCGTTGTCTGGTTCTTTAAAAAATTTAAGAGAATCTTCAAGGTGTCCGGATTGAGTTGGGTGTCAGGGTTGAGGATCAACAGATACTGACCGGTGGCGATATTCGCCCCCTGGTTGACCCCTCGCGCATATCCCTCGTTTTTCTTGTTCTCAATCACAACGACATCCGGAAACTCTCTATTGACCATGCGAAGCGTTCCATTTCCGGACGCATTCTCCACGAGGATGACCTCAGAGGAGAGCCCCCGGGCCGCCTCCCCGACGGATCGAAGACATCCGCGAATATAGTCTTCCGAATGGTAAGTGACAATGACGATGCTCAGATCTACTTGATTTTTCAACGGAGCAAACCCCTCGAATAAGCCTATCCAAAGATATTTGAAATTTCCAAGACCTGTCATCCTGAACTTGTTTCAGGATCTGGGGTTCAAGCCAAAACGAGATGCCGAATCCCGCGCAGCGCGGGACATGACAACTGAGTGTTCTTTAAATGTTAGAAGGAAATTCTCAGAATTCATGGGTTAGAATCTACGCCTAATGGATTTCTCCCTTTTGAACTTGCACAAATATATTTATAATTTATTTGTCTATGAATTTAAATGGGGGAAACCTATTATTTTTTGGTTAAACATACTGTATTTTTGACGGATCGAGTCAAAAACCCCGTTCCCCCCTGACCCGAAAGAGGTCAGCAGTCATTTTGACAGCTAGCAATAAATATGCCAGTTAAATTACCTTAATTTTAATACAATTTCTTAAAAAAGTGAAATAAAAAATAGGTAAAATGCCCTATCACCCGGTCATTTTGCCCGGATTATTAACAGTCTTACAATTGAATTGACATAAGCATTGGAAAATCTCCTCTTGCCCCTCTTTTCCCTCCGGGCCAGAGGCCCTATGGGCCGGCGGCCAAAGAGGGGCAATCCCTCCCTTAGAAAAAGGGAGGTCAGGAGGGATTTTATAAATCGATGTCTTTTCTATTTTGAGATTGTTAATAAATAATCCCTTCATTGACAAAGGGAAGTAGAAAAAAACTACATCTTCTGGTTTAACATGTTTTCTTTATACCATTGAACTGTCTTTCTTAATCCTTCATCAAGGGACGTTTTTGCCTTAAAGCCAAAATACCTCTCAGCGCGGCCCGTGTCAAGCATTCTTCTCGGCTGTCCATCGGGTTTGGTCGTATCCCAAGTGATCCGCCCTTTAAATCCCGTCAGCTCTATAATCTTCTCGAGAAGATCTTTGATTGAGATCTCGAACCCCGCTCCCAAATTTACCGGCTCGGCGCCATCGTACCGCTCCGTAGCCAATACGATCCCTTCCGCACCATCTTCCGCATAGAGAAATTCTCTGGTGGCTTTCCCGGTCCCCCATACGGTGATTTCATCCTTTTTGGATTGAATCGCATCAAAACATTTTTTTATCAAGGCCGGTATGACGTGAGAGGAATCGGGGTTGAAATTGTCGTGAGGGCCGTAGAGATTGACCGGAAGCAAAAAAATTCCATGCAAACCATACTGTTCACGGTAGGCCTGAAGCTGAACCAGCAGGGCTTTCTTGGCAATTCCATAGGGAGCGTTTGTCTCTTCGGGATATCCGTTCCAGAGATCTTCTTCTCTGAATGGAACGGGCGTAAATTTTGGGTAGGAGCAGATCGTGCCGATGCATACAATCTTTTCAACGGCATGAAGCCTCCCTTCTTCGATCAATTGAACGCCCATCATTAAATTATCGTAGAAAAATTTCCCCTGATTGACCCTGTTGGCGCCTATGCCTCCAACGACTCCAGCCAGGTGAATAACAATCTCCGGCTTCAAGTCTTTATACAACCGTTTCACCTGTTCCCCATGAACGAGGTCATAGTTTTCACTTCTCGGGACAGAAATATGACGGCAGCCCATTTTCCGGAGCTTATCGGTCACAAATCTTCCGAGGAAGCCGGCTCCGCCTGTGACCATAATTCTTTTCTGTGCCAGATGGTTTCCCATGATTTGGCCTCCTCAATGCCCCTAAGATTCGCGGCTTCCTAAGATCGTCCTTCTCATCCAATACCTCACCCTCCCCAAGGACAACTTCAAGAGAAGCCTGTTTAACCTTGGGGATTTCTTTCGCAGAATATTCTCCAGGATCCATAAGCTGTAGATGAAAAAGGCTGGAGGATACCTCCTTCCTCCATGCCTTCTGATGACCTTGATGATCTCTCTTAACCTTGGAAGCCCTCCGGAGGCAGTCTTCGTCGTCATATAATTCCTCAGGTTTGCGAGGGGAACAGGGAAATAGGCAATCTTATATTGCCGACCGATCCTGATCCACAAATCATAGTCCATGCTCCAGTGAAGGGTCGGGTCAAGAAGGGTCACCTCAAAAAGAGGATCCCTTCGCATAAATACGGCAGGTTGCTGGATATAATTCCATCGATACATCAATCTGTCGAGATCAAACTTTTCCGGCGTCGGAAACTTCCTAACTCTTCTCCCTTGTCCATCGACCTCATATCCGTCCCCATACATCATCGCAACCTCCGGATGCCCGACGAGATATTCCACGGCGCACCGGATGGCGCCTGGAATATAAGTGTCATCGGAATTGAGCCATCCTAATATCTCCCCCCTCGACATCCTGAACCCTTTGTTGACCGCCTCAGACTGTCCGCTGTCGGGTTCGGATATCCACCGGATCCTCCCTCCATATGTTTTAAGGATGTCCAGGGTGCCATCCGTGGAGCCTCCATCCACAATAATATATTCGAGGTTCGGATAATCTTGATTCAAGACGCTCTGAATCGTCTCCTCAATAAACCTCCCCTGATTATAGGAAGGGGTTACAATGGATACCAGAGGATAGGTTTTCAGTAAAGGATTTTGCATTAATAAATCGCAATAAATAAAATTGAATGGAATGTAGGGTGCGTTCCCCGAACGCACCGTTTAAAGGCATGATCGGGGATCATGCCCTACAATAATTTATTTGACCAAGCCAGCACACTTTCATAGACCGATTTTGTTTCTTCCGCTGTCTTTCTCCAGGAGAATTTCCGGGCTTGTTTAAACCCTTCAGATCTCAGATGTTCCTGTAAGGCTTTATCTTCGATCACCTTCCTGACCGCTTCTCTGATCGATGCTCCTTCCAATGGATCAAAGTAAAGGGCTCCCTCTCCCGCAACCTCGGGTAATGCGCCCGTACGACTTACCGCTGCGGGGCATCCGCAGGAGAATGCCTCCAGGACAGGAAAGCCGAATCCTTCATAGAGAGAGGGAAGAACCAACAGAATTGCATTTCGATATAAATCGACTAATGTCCGGTCCGTGGCGGGATATTGGAAAACCCTCTTTTCTATTCTGAGTTCATTGAACAGGCTCCTCTCCTGGTGATGGAATCTTCCTCCTCCGGCGCAGATGAGATTCAGATCGCAATCTTCCTGTAACAACTCATGGATGCTTCGGATAAAAAAGGTGAAATTCTTATACCTTTCTTTAAGGGGAGAAGGTTTATCCCGGTTGCCGACAAAAAGGATGTATCGTTCAGGAAGCATCAGCCCTGACGACTCCGGTCTCCCTTCAAGTGAAATGGAAGAGGCCAGATGGGTCACTACGATCTTTTCTTCCCGAAGGTTATAGTATCTCATGAGGTCATTCTTTGTGCTTTGGGAAATGGCAATGATCTTTGCCGCCTTCTGAACCAACTCCTCCTTCCACGAGGAAGTTTTATCCCCGGGTGAGAACATTTCCGGGAATCGTTCGTGGATCATGTCAAAGAGGGTCAGGACGAAGGGCCTTTTGCCTAAACGGGGTAAGAAATAGGGAGCGAAATAGGTCGGGTGAAAGAGATCGAAGTCCTGTTCTTGAAGGGAGCGAACGCTCTCCCTGAAGTTCATACGATAGAGAAGAGAGCTGAAAACCCTGTTCTTCGAGAAAGCCTCTCCCATCGAGTGAAGAACTTTCCGAATCTTCTTCCCATCCCGATCCCCTTCATGGACGCCGGCGGCCTTTCTCCCGGACAGGGAAGAATTCCGGAGATAAAGGTTGGTTGATGATCTTAATGCCAGCCTCACATCGACCCTGTCATCCTTGCTGAAAAGGTTCATCAATTCAAAAAAATAACGGGAGACTCCGCCGTAGGTTTGCATGCTGAAGGCCTGGTGATCGTAAAGGACTTTCATCTCGATCCCTCTCCCATCCCAATCCGTCCTTTTTTCAATCTCTTATTTTGGATTTCTCTCTGTGCTCTCGTTGCGTAAACATGAGATTTTCTAAAGAACCCTGATTCCTTCACAAAGGCGAGATCAATTTGAGACATCGCCCCGTCTAAGGGGCGGTACTGATGATCCAATAGATCATAGACTACGAAACCCCGGTCCTTCATGAAGAGGATGACATCGATCAATTGGGGGCCATTCTTAAAAAACTGAAATAACGACGACTCCACCACGACATATTCCGAATTCTCAAGAACCTTTTCCGAGCCCTTCAAGACATCGAGTTCCGCGCCCTGCGCGTCCAGTTTAATGAGGTAGGGACCTTCGAGTCTGCGATTGCTGCAGAGGTGGTCCAAGGTAACGGCCTTCACAACCCTTGGAAGACCATTCACATCAGAATCCTCACCTTCCAGGTACAGTGAGGAGCCCATCAGGTCCGGATGAACGTGAAGAGTCACCTCACCCGACGCATGATACGCTGCAGCGATCACGACCTCCGCCCTCTCATATCGCTTGACCATTCGATCCAGGTAGGGCTTGTATTCCTCCAGAGGCTCGATCAGGACATGGAAGGCTTTCGGGAACGTTTCATAGATCTCATAGGTTCCGCCGGCCGCTCCCACATCCAATACCGTTTCAGGTTCAAACCCTAACCTTTTGATATGGCTCAACGCCCCCTGGAGCGTCATTCTCTCAGGGGCCAGTTTTGAAAATAAACTGCTTAAGCGCATTCAGGTCTGTCCTTTTCATCTTCCCCTCTTTGGCAAAGAGGGGTTAGGGGAGATTTTTTGAATGATGATTTCAACAATCCCCTCTTATCCCCTTACTTTTTTCCCAACTTCCGTAAAAACAGAGCTCGCCACTTGAGGAGCCGGTGAAGCAGGGGACCGATTTCAACTTTTTGAATGTTCGCGCTTCGAGAAAGAGCGTCCTTCTCATCGATTCGAATTTCTCGCAGGACCCAATCCTCTTTCAAGTGGGAATACCGGATATGGTACGATTTATCATCATCGGGAGAAAAATAATTATTCGTTTTCTCGATGATCTGTTTTACCTCTTTCCTGTATTCCTTTTTCTTGAAAGCCGTTTTCTGGTCAAAATGGGTTCGAAAGCCGCCTAAGACAGCGTGCACCTGGTAGAGATGAGCATGGTTCAGAAAATCGACCCACAGTTTGAAATCTCCTGCCAGTTCCATGGCTTCGTCCATCTTCCCGCCTGACTTTTCCCAGAGGCTTCTTTTCCAAAAAGTGCTCTCTTGCTGAATAAAAGAATCTTTCATCACCGGGTAGAATCCATTCAGGATGAGCCGTTTCGTAAAAAAGATCTCCCGATTCACCCCCACCATCATCCCTTTCGAATTCCAGCTTGTGCCGATCCCGGTGATCCATTCCACGGAAGGAAATCGTTGAAATACCTCCAAGGCCGTTTTAAAGGCCCAGGGAGTGTACTTGTCATCGCTATTGATCCAGGCCATGATTTCCCCATTCGTCATGCTGAAGCCTTTATTGAGAGCATGATACTGCCCCCGGTCTTTCTCGGAAACCCATCGAAAGGCGATCCCTTTGCATCGGATAAGGTATCTGTTGTTTCTGACCAATTCTTCGTATTTCATGACGATGTCAAGGGTATGGTCTGTTGATCCTCCGTCGACGATAACAAAATCGACCTTAAAATCTCCTTCCTGAGAGAGAACACTGCTAATCGTCTCTTCAATAAAACGTCCCTGGTTATAGGAAGGAGTCACGATGGAAAAGGTAGCCATCTTCACCCCGTTAGAAAGCCCCGCTGCTTGCCCCGTGCGAAGCTTTGCTTTCACCGGGATTGCAGCGGGGGCGAGTTATTACCGTTTGAGCGAACACGGGGTTTAAAGCCCCGAGTGAGCCGTCCCGTTGGAAAGTCGCAGACTTTCTAACGGGGTTCATCTCGCATCGAAAGATCGAAAGAAATTTGCCAGACGGGACTTCATCTCTTCCGGATCGAAGTGTTGGCGGACAAAATCTAAAGCTTCTCTCTGCAATTCACGCCAGAGTTTTTCGTTCTCATAAAGTTCCACGACCTTAGCGGCAAAATCTTCATCATCCTTTCCCACCAGGACGCCTTGCCCGTCAGCCAATCCAAGTTGTCGGGCGATCAGGGGTGTGACGACGGCGGGCACTCCATGCCCCATGGCTTCCAGGAGCTTGAGTGAAATCCCTGCGGCAAATCTCGTAGGAACAACAAAGATGCGGGACCTTTCGTAATAGTCGGTCAACTCTTCCACAAAGCCAACGACCGTGATGTGGTCGGACTGGAGACGGGAAACCGATTCCAAATAATTGGTTCCGACAACGAGAAGACCGCATCCCAGAGATTCTTGAATTCGGGGGAAAATCGCTTGAGCGAAATGAAGCATTGCATCTTCGTTTGGAGAAGGGGACTGGAGGAATCCTCCGACGAAAAGCAGGTCCTTCCTCTCCTCAAAGGCTTTTTGCGGGGGCCTCAGACTGAAGGGATAACCCCATCGAAAAAGATTTTTTAACCCGTAGGCTTCCATCCTTTCTTTTTCATATTCTGAAACAACGATGATCGAATCGGCCTGCTTCATGGATCCCAATTCTCTTCGGATGATCTCGCTCTCTTCGCTCTGATTCAAAGGGACCCCCCTCAACCTCAGCCTTTCTATTTCCCGGAGCGAATAAAGGGCTTCGGCATCATAGAGGATCAGGGCCTTGGGAAAAAACTTCCTCAGATGCTGCATCACCCGGTCTGCATTATGAGGCCTGCTGACAAGGACCACATCGTAAAAGTCATGCCGTTCTTCAAGATGTCTATGAAGGTTCAGGCCCTCTCCGTAGAAAACCTCGATTCCCATCCTCTGGAGGGCCTTCGTCCCGGGTTGATAAGGGAACCCGTCCGTAAGCGGGAAAAAAGTGATGACGTAACCCAATTCTGCCAAATACTTCAAAAGAACCGTTGTCCTCGGATACCCCGAACCGAGGGAAGACACAGGAATGATCTCATCGATCACGAGCATCCTTTTTCCCGTCCGGGCATCCCTTGCCCGGAGCACATTCTCAGGCTTCGGTTTGAGATGTTTCTTGAGGACAGGACCCCATTTTTTCACGAATTTGAGTCGGTTCTTGTAATATAAATCTATCGCTTTTTCTCTTGTGCCGCTTCCATGTTCATGGTGTTTGATCGCGGCCTCGGGGTGATAAGCGACCTTGTATCCCATCCTCTTAGCGCCCAGGCACAGGTCGGCATCTTCAAAGTAAGCCGGGGAGTAGATTTCGTCAAAACGTCCAAGGTCAAAGAACAGACGCTTACGGACAAGCAGACAGGCCCCGGAGCAGTAGTCCACCTCCTTCCTGTAGCAAAAGGGGGGGCTGTCAGGGTCTTCACCCCGACCGTATCCCGATGTCATCCCGTCACTCCAAACGATCGATCCCGCTTCCTGCAAACAGCCCTCCGGAAAGATGAGCTTGGCCCCCACCACACCGACCGTCCGGTCGTTTTCCATGAGCCCCACCATTGCCTTAAGCCAGCCTTCGGTCACCTCGGTGTCATTATTGAGGAAGAGGAGATATTCACCCCTTGCCTTTTCCGCCCCCATGTTGCAGGCCCGAACAAATCCGAGATTGGATTCGCTGCGGATCAGCCGGATGTTTCTGACTTTTCCGGAGAGTCCTTTCGTCTCATCGGTCGAGCCGTCGTCAACAATGATGATCTCGTATTGAACGTCCGAGGTCTTTTCCAGAATTGACTTCAGGCATCTGTAAGTATAGCCAAACCTGTTCCATGCCGGGATGATGATTGAAACCTGGGGCTCCACCCCCACCGGAAAGGTGAGCGCCTCCGAGCCATGGCATGGGAAGGGGTCTGTCGATTCGAATTCCTGACGGGAACCCAGGAAAGGATGATTCTGCCCTTCTTCACTTTTCGGCGGACCTTCCGAATGGGTTCGTAATCGGCTCAGGATCTCAATAAAGAGTTGGCCCCTTCTCGTATGAGGAGGAAGGACTACGTCTTCTAAAAAGTTAAAGAATCTTCGCACGGCTTTCCAGGCAAGGGTATCCTCAATTCCCTTGAGCCGGAGAATCTCCTGACGCCACTTGAAAATGAGAGTCTCCTCTTGACGAAGTCTCTGTTCAAGAGCCCCAATGGCCTTATCTTTTTGAGCCAATCCCTTCCTGAGAGCCTTTATCTCTTCATCCCTTGAATCGATTCTCTCCTGAAGGTCCGAAATGAGAGAAGCCTTTTGTCCGGGCAGAATCTTTTCTTCCTCCATTTCTGTATTGTTAGGCCCTTAGCGTAACAACATCAACAAAAGATTGTCGATGATTTGGGAAAAACAAATGGTAGCCGAAGGCTTTAGCCTGCGTATCGGCTCCCAATGTAATACCGACCCTGAAACGCAACCTAAAGGGTGCGGCTACCAGGAAATAACTGCCCGAAGGGGCAACCTCTTCCGGGCGAAGTCCCGGATGAAGCGTAGATTCTTACTTGTTTAAATCTGAGAATTTTCTTCTAACATTTTTAAAATGTCCCCCCAAGAATATCCCCTCCCTTGGCGGGAGGGGATAAAGGGGAGGGGGACCTAATGTTTTTCTTTGTCACCCCCACCCTCACCCTCCCCATAAGTGGCACGGGCATTTTGCCCATGATGGCAGGCTGGAAGCCTATTCCACCAAGAGGGAGGGGAATAGATGGGGAAATTTCAAATATCTTTGATTAGGCATTCAGTATCTCATCGACTGATAAAGATATTAACAGTCTCAAAATAGTAACGACATCAATTTGTAAAATCCCTCCTGCCCTCCCTTTGCCCTCCGGGTTGGAGACCAAAGGGAGGGATTACCCCTCTTTGGCCGCCGGCCCATAGGGCCTCTGGCCCGGAGGGAAAAGAGGGGTGACCTGCCTGCGCGAAGCCGCTTCGGCGAAGGCAGGGGGGAGATTTTCCAATGATTATGTCAACTCCATTACGAGACTGTTAATAACTTCTCCGCTTGCAAGATGGAGGCGATCCTTCCGCTTGCTTTGCCGTCTCCGTAAGGGTTAACCCCGTTAGAAAATATGCTCCGCTGCTCTGCAGCAGGCTTAGATTTAAGAATCATTCCGGTGGGGTTTAATGCCCCGCTCGGTTTCGAGTCGCAACGACTGGAATTTCTAACGGGGTGAACCGCCCTTGCCATTCTCCTGTAGACCTTCTCATCCCGGAGGAGGCGAAGGGTTTCCCGGACGATCATTTCCCGATCTGTTCCAACGACTTTGGCTGTCCCGGCGTCAATGCCCTCTGTTCTTTCTGTTACGTCTCTCATCACCAGAACGGGCTTGCCAAGAGACGGAGCCTCTTCCTGGACGCCGCCCGAGTCTGTCAGAATAAGATAACTTCTGTTCATCAACCAGACAAAAGAGGGGTAATCCAGAGGCTCGATCAGATGAATGTTCGAGATGGATTTCAGAATGTCAAAAACGGGCTTTCTTACATTTGGATTCAGGTGAACCGGATAGACAATCTCCACCTCTTCTTTTTGAGCAATTTCCTTCAGGGCAAGGCAGATATTCTCGAAAGGTTTTCCGAAACTCTCCCTCCGGTGTCCCGTGACGAGAATGATTTTCTTCTCAAATCGAATGGATTGAAAAGATTCGAACTCGGAGGGTTTTTTCTTGGACACTTTCTTCAAGCAGAGGAAGAGGGCGTCAATGCTTGTATTGCCGACAACAAAGATCTTATCCTTGGGAATGGATTCCTTCAGAAGATTTTCCTTCGCTTTCAAAGTGGGGGCGAAATGGAGGGTGGAAAGGTGGGTGGTTAAAACCCTGTTCACTTCCTCCGGGAAGGGAGCATATGGATGGAAGCTCCGAAGGCCTGCCTCTACATGCGCCACGCTTATCTTTTCATAAAAGGCAGCCAATGCGCCTACAAACGTCGTCGTGGTATCCCCCTGAACGATGAGCCAGTCAGGGCGATAGGCCTTTAGCACCTTTCCGATTCCCTGAAGACCCCTCGTGGTGATTCCATAGAGATCCTGATTTGGCCTCATCAGGCCGAGGTCCACATTAGGGACGATATCAAAAAAGGTGAGGACCTGATCGAGCATCTCCCGGTGCTGTGCAGAGACACAGACCTTCACCTCGAAGGTGTCAGGGAACTTCTGAAGCTCTTTGATCAGAGGGGCAACTTTTATGGCCTCCGGCCTCGTCCCGAAAAAGAAGAGTATCTTCATTTGGTGTTATCGGTCCCAAGCCTCTCCATGGAGTTATTCATCAATGTAATCCCTCAGTTGTAGCGTCGGCATTTATTGCCGACGGACTCCGCCCTCAACCTGCCTTCGCCGAAACGCTTCGTGCAGGCAGGTAAATTAGGGCGCTACTTTGGCCCCCGGCTGGCCCGGAGGGCAAAGAGGAGGTGACCTGCCTGCGCGAAGCCGCTTCGGCGAAGGCAGGGGGGAAATTTTAAATATTTTTCTTTAGCGCCTTCAGGTCGGTCTCCACCATCATCTTGACCAACTCTTTTAAAGATACCTTAGGCTCCCAACCCAGTTTTTCCAGAGCCTTCCTGAAGTCCCCTCGAAGTTCATATATCTCTGCGGGGCGAAAGAGCTTCTCGTCGACCACGACATACTCCTTCCAGTCGAGGTCAAGATGGCCGAATGCAATCTCCACAAACTCCCTAACAGAATGGGTTTCCCCCGTTGCGATCACATAGTCTTCCGCTTTTTCTTGTTGCAGCATGAGCCACATGGCCTTGACGTAATCCCCTGCATATCCCCAATCCCGCTTTGCTTCCAGATTCCCCAATCTTAATTCCTTCTCCAAACCCAGCTTAATCTTCCCCGCCGTGTTTGTAATCTTCCTTGTCACAAATTCCAACCCTCTTCGCGGGGATTCATGATTGAAAAGAATCCCGCTGAGAGCAGGCAGATGATATACTTCTCTGTAATTTCTGGTAAAGTGGAAGCCCGCTAACTTCGAAATGCCATACGAGGATCGGGGAAAAAAAGGAGTCTTCTCGGTCTGCGGAGTTTCGATCGGATTGCCAAACATTTCACTTGAGGCGGCAAAATAGAATCGGCACTGGGGCGCCCTCTCCTTGAGTGCGGCTAAGACGTAATGGGTGCCATGGATGTTGGTGTTAATCGTAGAAAATTCATCTTCAAAAGAATAACTGACAAAGCTTTGAGCGGACAAATGGTAGCATTCGGCCGGCTTTATTTGATCGATCACTTTAAAAATGCTGGCATAACTCTCCATCGAGCCGGCATGGAGAACGATCTTGTCAAGGATGTGCCTGATTCTCCAGAGCCTGTGCTCAGGGTCTTCAATAGCCACTCTCCTTACAATCCCATGGACCTCATACCCTTTTTCTAAAAGAAATTCGGCAAGATAACTTCCATCCTGACCGGTAATGCCGGTAATCAAAGCTTTTTGAGTCATGTTATCCCCCCGCTGAGTCTTAGCGTCGTCACCCTAACTCAAACCTGAATTGAGCGATTGTTATAAATTTAGGGAACCTCTAATAATTCCCAATTTGTCACTCCTGCGCAGGCGGGAGTCCAGTTATTTCAAGGGCTTGTGGATTCCTGCTGGAGTTTATCCCGTACTTTGTTACGGGGCAGGAATGACATTTTTAGAGGTGGCCTAAAATAATAAATCGCTCAATTTAGGTTTTATAATATCATTTATTCCCCGAGGTTTCAATATGAATTGGGGTCAGGCAATGGTAACATGGTATTTTCTCTTTCCCATCTTAAGAAGATCCGTTTTTATCACCTCTATCATTTCCCGCAAATATTCGTCATTACGAAACTTCTCTTCAAACTTAATCACACCCTGGCTCATCGTTATTGGACTCCGACCGAAGTGTTGAGCAACATCCAGAAAGATGTTTTACTGCTGTTTGTCTCTCGGGATGACGTAATACAGAGCGCCAGGAAAATGAATCCTCACTTTCCGGGCCATGGAATTCCATTACCATAACGATACTGCATATGCCAATAACATATTACAATTGCCTGACCGAGTTCGAATGTTAAGAAGATTCCGGAAGGTTTCTTTTAGGCAAGGATCTGTTTAATTGAAACAAAAGGAGGGACTTGATTACCGTCTCAATTGCACAACTCCAGTCTGATAATCGCAAGTCAACACAAACCGGTTGATTAAATCACGTCCTAATACAGAGGGAAGCCTTAGGATTCGCGCTACCTCTTCAGGAGGCAATTGCTCCAGATCGTGTTGCACAACCCACAGGTCCTGCTGCAACACGAAATCACCTTCATCCGAGGTTAAAATAATCTCTGCCCCTTTCAATAAGAAAGACCGCACGCTGCCTCCAATGCCAACAATAGGTAGCTGAGAGGGGATTAACAGATCAGGTGCAATGCTCAAAAGCCTTGCATCCCGGTCCAAAAGAGTTGTGCGAGATGCGCCAGTGTCAACCAGGAACCAGATCATCCCCTGAAAATGGGCAATACTTAAATATCCGGCCAGATACGGTGTATCTCCTATATAACGGCCTCGAATGATCACAGCACCATCTCCAGAGATTCAGTAGAAATAAATTCAATACATGTGCGCCGTGGGTCAGGAATCTTTTGTGCCAACCCCATTAAGTCAGGGTCGCTGGCAATAACATGACCATCCTTGACTGCGATCCATTGGTCGGGATATTTCTCCAACAGAAACCCAATATTTTTATTCACCCACACATGATCGCCCTCGAAGGCAAGTAACTCATCCGCATGTTGTCCTCTCATTTGTCTCCTCCACATTTCAAAAATACACCAAAATAGTGGGAAGTGCAAGGCCTTGACATTTTTAAAAGAATAGGGGTCAGGCAATGGTAACATGTACAATTGCCTGACCCCAAAATTACTAAACCCTCTTATACCAGAGGCTCACTCCGATGGTGGTTGCTTTCTGATCCATGAACTTGTCCAGGATCTCTTTGTTATAAAGGCAATGATACCGGGAGCTGTAGACCACCTCGAATCGGTTATTGTCGATTAGAAGGGCCTGTAAAAGATATTGCTCCGTCCAGTAGAATTGGAAATCCGTGTTCCAGTTCTTCGGCATGGGATCCGGCAAGAAAATATCGTGTGATTGAATAAGAACCTCTTTCTGCAAGTGTTTGAGGACTTTCAAATAAAGGAATGTGCAATCTGAGCTCGTTTTAACGGTGTGGGTTGAGTCAATGAACAAGATATCGTTGGGCTCAAGCTCGGTGAAAAGGGCAAGGGGAAGGTCCTGGACAGGCTGCTCATAGAATCGCGTGATCGAAGTTAATCTCTTCAGAAAGGGCCTCGGGTAGGGCTCCACTTCCCATATTTCACCCATCCCATTCACTCGAATCGCTTCATCCATGATGAGCGTGGAATACCCTCCGCCAATTTCGAGGATTCGCTTTGGCTTTAAATGCCTGATGAAACAATAAAGCGCCATGGCATCACAGTGACCGAATGAGGGGTTATTCCAATAAAACCCATTTGGATCATTCTCATCCCCGTCTTTCCTTGGGCTAAACTCTTTCGAATATGGCATCAGCGCCGTCTCAAGGAAATCCTTCATCTTGTCACCATGATAAATTTCCGGTTCGAAGAAAGGATGAGGGATTCTCGTCTCCCATCCATTTTCGATATCGGCTACGGAGGGAATAGGAGAGTAATAATTGAATCTCATCATTTGTAAACCCCTGTTTTCAAGCTCAAGCAGCTTATCCCTCCCCTTAGCGATGTAAAGCTCCGCCAGCCGGCTTAGGGCGTCCAAGCTGGAGGGTCCTGGTGGCTCCGGGTTCAATCTCTTTTTAATTGTTTTGCAAATCTTCTTTAAATTCAACAAGGATCCTCTCTATAGAACACACATCTAAGAAACAATACCATATTGCGATTTCCTGGTCCCACCACTTTCCTTTATTTGGATTTGCTGTATACCTTCAAAGGGCTCAAAGTTTTCATTTTCTCTACGATCTCAACCTTCTCTTCGAACGAAAGCTTCCTTAGCTTTGTTCTTCTCTTTCTCCGTTCCTCAGCGAAGACTTTCCAAAATTCTACGGAGTCTTTGATCAAGAGGAGTTTTTTCATCACTGAACCTCCTTAAGGTGGATTGGAGCTTTTTTTTATCCGTAAACTCCAAAAGGGAGGGAATCACCATCCTGTCTTTTGGCCGAAAGGCCATGAGAAGCGTTGCAATCAGATGTTCTGGAGTGAGGACCTTGGTGGGTATTCCCCTGAACCTGATTCTTCTCGCTTTTCTCACGGCTTCATCAATGGCCGGGTGGATGTAGGTGGGTAGGAATTGGACCGGCATTCGTCCGATGATGATATGGACGTTTTCAATCTCGCATCCCTTCGCCCTTAAATAACGGTATAGGTTGGAAAACTCTTCATCCTTATACATCAACACGTAGATGTCTAGATCGTAGGTGAGGATGGGTTCAAGGTAGTAGTTGACCGCGTAGCCACCCCCGATTGCATAGTCGCGGAGAATCCCCGCTTTTTTAAGTTGGTTCAATTCTTTCAAGGTTTCTTCCAATTTGTAATCTCCTTTTCCATGTCCGGAAGGGTAATTGGGGTCAGGTAATTGTAATGTTGTAATTGGGGTCAGGCAATTGTAATGTTGTATTTTCTCTTTCCCATTCTCGCAAGATCCGCCTTTATTACCTCTATCATTTCCCGCAAACCTCCGTTATTGCGAAGACCCTCTTCAAACTTAATCACACCCTGACTCATCGTTATCGGACTCCGACCGAAGTGTTGAGCAACATCTTTTACCAGATAATTTGATAATACTCTTGCAAGAAAAGCCGCCATATTCCTTCCGTAGACTCCCTTCCTATCCCTGGTCATGGAATATAACCTGTCTGGATCGATCCCTATGTGGCGACACACCTCCTGGGTGATTGTTTCTAATGGAATATTAAAAACTATGCGTTCTGGGACCCCCATCTTAGCCTCCGCCTGCTCAACAAAGCTTTCTGCCCCGAGGTATCGCTGGTCCATTACCTCGTAATATTTTTTTTGGTGCCCCTCCTGAACCCGATCCAATACAAATTCACGATACCTTCGTCTTGCCTCAGGCTCATTCTTACTAAACTGGCCCAATATCAAATCCTTATCCAAAAGTTCATTCTTTGCCTTTCCAAGGTATTCTGAGTGCCCTGTCCAGCGATAGTCTTCAGGCAGCGATACTAATTTTGCCCGGACCGGATTGAGATGAATATAGCGAACCAATTCCAAAAGGTATACATCCTTGTCACACAGGATGGCACGGTAACGCCCTTGAAAAAGATGACCTATTTTGCCGTATCGCCAGTTGAAATAGCGTGTATACCGGAATAGGAGCGATTGCATTATTCTGCTTAATGGGGCCTCTTCCACTTCTGCCAGGAGATGGAAATGACTCTTCATAAGCGCATAGGCATAAAGACGGAAACGGAACCTTAGCTTGTATTCAGAAAGATAGGAGAGAAACTTCTTTAGATCTCTTTCGTCCAGAAAGATATCCTGTTGGTGGTTACCCCTCGAAATAACATGGTACAAAGCGCCAGGAAAATGAATTCTCGGTTTGCGAGCCATGGGATTCCAGTATCATAACGATCCCATACATGTCAATACCATCTTACAATTGCCTGACCCCAAAACTTGAACTGCAAACCCTCCTCACCGCTGATACAGCAACCGCTAAGATAAGGATTAAACTGTTACGATTACGAAGCTTATCAAAACCTTTGCTATCTCGTGAATTATATGTATAATACATATATAGTTGTGATGATCGGAGGAAAAACGAATGGAATTAGAGTCTTATTTCGAATTCATCGGTGATGAAGCCATACGCATTGCTGGAACACGGATGGGGATTGAGACGGTTTTGCGTGATTACTATCAGGGGGCCAGTCCCGAGGAGATCGTCCTTCATTACCCTACGCTTACCCTTGAACAGATCCATGCTACAATCACCTACTGCCTTGCAAATGAGGAGAAGGTGGGTGCCTACCTGCAGCAAGTGAAACAGCGCCAGGAAGATGCCTGGGAAGAGCAGCAGCGTCATCCGTCAGAATTTCTACAGGAATTGCGCAAACGTCTCCATCGACTACGACGCGAATTGGATCGAGGAAAGACAGAAACATCTTCCACGGCAGTGAGATGAAGCCTCGCTTCTTACTCGATGAAAATATAAACCGGGCTATTCAGCGGCAACTACGTCGGCAGCACCCAAGCCTTGAGGTACTTGCCGTGGGAGATCCAGGAGCCCCGCCATCCGGAACCTCTGATCCGGACATTCTCAATTGGATTGAAGAGAACAGCTATCTCCTCGTGACCGAAAATCGGAGCACCATACCGGCGCATTTGTCCGATCATTTTGCCTCCGGGCGGCACATCCCGGGTTTATTTTGGGTCCGTCCCGGCGCTGGTGTTGGGCGTATTATAGAGGAACTCCATTTGATCTGGTTGGCCTCTGCCACAGAAGAATACAGGGATCGTACGCTGTTCATCCCCCTCGATTGAAGAAGATTAATGGAGCCACTGGTAACATGGTATTTTCTCTTCCTCCGCTGGCCAAATTTACTTCCATGAGGTTTACCTTTTCCCTGACAGAATACTGAATTACCGTTGCCTGGCAGTATGCCGTGTAGAACATATGACTTGCCAGTTAAAGTCTGGCCGTGGGACTTCGGCAGTTCGCCCACGTAGCTGGAGGGAGGTGTAAAGGGTAACCTGAAGCACTAAGTTCCCTAACAAAGGCTCAGGAAGTGAGTCGAGCAAACCTGCGGGTTGCAGCGAAAGCGAACCTATACGTAGCCTCGTGAACGAAAACGGAGTTGCCGATTCTATTGTCAGGAGGAGAAGGCTGGAGCACCTATTCTAACAAAAACTGCCATAACCGATAGGTGGACTCCCGGGGTAGCAGGGGCGACACGCAGGGGAAGCCATATGGTGGTAGCACGGGAGGCCCTTGCAGATGTTGTACAGGACAGCAACGGGTGAATATAAGGAGACGAAAATTCACTTGGTCTGTAAGGGAATCGGAGTTGCCCATAGTACCGTTTGGATCTCAAGGAGAGCAGAACCTTGAGAGAGGAAAGGGGCAATGCTTTCATCGTGTTTCTGAAGGAGGGAAGGGCAGGAGATTGCGGTGACGCTGGAAACTCCAGATAGGATTCGGGAACTTCAGAGGAAACTATACCGGAAGGCCAAGCAGGAGCCGAACTTCAGGTTTTATCTCCTCTATGAAAAGGTGTATCGGCGAGACATCCTGAGTCACGCCTACCGGCTTGTCAAGGCGAACAAGGGAGCTTGTGGAGTAGACGGGTTGACCTTTGAGAGCGTTGAGGAGAGGGCGGGAGGAGCAGAGAGGTATCTTGATCAGATTGCAGAGGAACTGAGGGGTAAGGTTTACAAGCCGATGCCTGTAAGGAGAGTAAACATACCGAAGCCGGATGGGGGGCAGAGGCCGTTGGGAATCCTGACGATCAAGGATCGAGTGGTTCAGATGGCTGTCAAGATAGTGATCGAGCCGATCTTTGAGGCGGATTTTGAGGGCAATTCCTACGGGTTTAGGCCGAAGCGGAATGCGCATCAGGCGATGGATGATGTTTCCTTACAGCTTCGCATGGGAAAGACTCAGGTAATTGATGCCGACATCTCGAAGTACTTTGATACCATCCCCCACGACAAACTACTGGCATTGGTGGCCAAGCGAATCGTGGATAAGAACATCCTGCGGTTAATCAAGCTGTGGTTAAAGGCGTCAGTGGTAGAAGAAGGGAGAGATGGGAAGAAGAGGACAGAGGGGAATCCGAAGGGGACGCCGCAGGGGGGCGTGATATCGCCGTTGCTCGCCAATATCTATCTTCATGTTCTGGATCGGATATGGAAAGTGAGAAAGGTAGAGGAGCGATTTAAGGCGAGATTGATCCGTTATGCGGATGATTTTGTGGTTCTGTGTCAGGATCAGACGGAGAGGGTGCTGAAGGGAATCAAAGCGGTCCTGAGGGATTTAGAGTTAAGTCTCAACGAGGACAAAACGAGGGTGATAGATGCCAAGAAGCAGAGATTTGACTTTCTTGGCTTTACCCTGGAAGTTAGGAAGAACCCCAAGACAGGGAGATGGTTTCCACTCATCATACCCTCAAAGGAGGCCATGGCCGAGATCAAGGCGGAGATCAAAGCGCTTACTTGTCGGAATAACCTTAAGTTACCCAAAGAGGTGCTCATCGGGAAGCTCAATGCATTGGTTCGAGGATGGACGGGTTACTTTTACTATGGTAACTGTAGCCGAGACCTGACTAAACTCAAGAACTTTCTTGATGAGAGGGTGCGAATCTACCTGAGACGGAAGCATGCGAAGAAAAGCAGAGGTTACAAAGTTTATCCCTACAGATATCTTTATGACAATCTTAAATTATACAAGATACCGACGACTGCTCCGTGGACTCAGACTGCGAAAGCTTCTGGAAGAAGATGATCGGAAAGCCGTATGCGGGAAAATCGCACGTACGGTTTGATGAGGGGGAGCTGGAGATAGAGCCCTCGCTACTACGCCAGCTCTCTACTCTACCCAATTCTTTTGATCTGTTTTTTATCGTTGTATAAATCTTCTTAAAATTCAACAAGAATGTTTCTCCCTTCTTTCCTTCTTTTTATTCAATTTATAGGGGTTTCTTTTTATTCGGTTGACGATTCGGAAGGCAAGGCGCCCTCGTCTTGTGTCGGGGGGGAAAATACATTGGTTGGTTAGATCCATCAGCTTTTTTGCCATTTTCCAGAACAGACCCTTCTCAATAGCATAGAGACGGGCCAGCTCTCTCTGCTGTTCCTCAAGGGAGATATCTTTTTGGCGAAGTTTTTCCTCCAGACCTTCTCTGGACACATTAGCGATAACAATCGATGCCTTCTTGTAGATCTCCTGTATCTCATGGTCGATCCGGTCGATTCGATCATCCCACGTGTTGGATGCGGCGGTATGTCTTCTTTTCTCCCGAATCCGGGCGTCTTTTTCATTTAGAGCTTTCTCGATGCGTTGAACGAATCCTTCTTCTGTATCGAAAAGGTAGAGAAGGTCTTCGTACTGCCTTATTTCATTCAGGTCCCTTGCAACAATGGGTTTCCCGGAGCTGAGAAACTCGTATAGCTTAACCGGATCGGCAGCTTCCGTGACCTTGTTCTTTTTGAAGGGGATAATACAGACATCGAAGTGGAATAGATAGGAAGGCATCTCCTCGTAAGGCCAGCGGCCAAGCAGATGAACATTGTCCATTTTTTTTAGGGCTGAAACGTCGGTGAAGACTTCTCCAAGAAGGACGAAAGACCAATCCGTTCTCCGGCGGGCAGCGTAACGGATCAGATCGATATCCACCCATTCGGCGATCCCCCCGAAAAAACCAATAATGGGTTTCCGGACATCTGCCAGCAGAGTGTTGGGCGAAATCCTTGCAAAATGTTCGTAATCACATGCATTCCTGACCAGGATACAACGCCTGGCTTGCTTCGACCATTTTTCATAAAGTAATCCCGCTGTCACGAGGACGAGGTCTGCGTTTCTCACAAGTATGTTTTCCTGGTCCAGAAAAGGCCTTCCGACGCCCTTGAAGGTGTCCCATTCATCCATACAGTCATAGATGATCTTCCACCCATGTTCCTCCCTCATTCTGTAAACGAGGGGCGACCAGAAGGGGTTGTGGACAAGGCTGACGGTTGTGATCAAGCCCCACTTTTTTCTTAAGCCGTTCAGGGAACGATAAAGAATTTCCAAAACCTTGGAATCGATGTAATCTTCATAGACACGGAGAAAAGAGGGACTTTTCAGGAAGACCTCGTAGATATTCTTTTTGATTTCCTTGATTTCAAAATCTTCTCCGGAGTCGGCTGGAAGGAACTGAGAAATACTAAGATAAAAGACCCTGTGCCCCCTTTTGGCAAAGTGATAAGCGAGCTGTTGAGGCCTCTGGCGGAGGTAGGAGAAATCGACGATTGAGAAGAAAAAGAGATCATAGGTATTCCCCACCAGCGCCCCGGGGGGAAATTTATATTTAGACGCCTTATCTGTCATGGATTCTTGGTCAACCATTTTCTTTCAAAATTCCCCCCCTTGTTAAAAGGGGAAATGTTTCTCTTCACTTTGACAAAGCCTGCCTGCCTTTAGGCAGGGGAGGTGGTGTACGGTCCGATCGGGACATGCCTGTCGAGGGGCGAATGGCTAAGTACAACACAGTCTCCCAGGGGAGGGGGTTGATGTTAAAGATAAGTTCTTAGATTAAATCATGAAAGTATCTTTAATCCTTTTAATACCGAATGACCGTTGTCTGACACTATTTATTCACATTACGAATCTTTATTCAGTCAGGCCCTGGGACCCCCTGGAATCGAAGCGCCCATCAATTCGCGCACCTGTTTTTCAAAGAAAACCTTGATCCGATTCCAGTTACATCGCGTTAACATTTTCAGTGGCGGGTCTCGTTCCGCGTCATCAAAGTACGCGAGAGAACGCAGGAGATGATACGATGGATAGGACAATGATCCGTATTTCTCGGGGATTTGCTTGAGCAAATCCCCGAGTTCAAACTCCTGGTTCTTGCAAATGAAGTAGAGATCCACGAAATCGCGTCTGCGCCCCCGCTGACTGATTGCCGTAATCTTCATCAAAGCAATGTCGAGCAGAGAGGCGATGCGCAGACCTCGATAAGTGTCCGGAGGGTGCATAAGCGGGTAACCGTAGTGAAAAAAACTGATTCGAGTTCCTGCCAGCAGCCCTACCCATGTTCCCTCGCCTTGTTGCTGCACGGTCACTTGACCGAGCCTTTCAAGGCGGGACAGCAGAGCAACAGGATCGTACACATTAGGAGTGAAAAGGTCCAGATCTGCCGAAACGCGATGTCCCAACTGCAGCGCAGCGGCAGAACCACCGGCAAGATAAAATGCGCGAATGAACGGATCGTGGCCTAACCGCGCGAAAATGCCCTGTGCGGAAGCAGGGAGGGTTTTGAAAAACATCGGATTCTGCCTCGTGGGATGTTTAGGATCAGGGCCCACAGGTTCGCCGTGTTGTGCGAAATTGCACGACTGTCCCGCACCACGGCCGCAATCTGCGTGGGCGTATAGTTCTGCCGCAGCCAGCGAATGGCGCGATCGTCGCCGTACTCGATCAGGCGCTCGATAAGATAGAATTGGTGTTGCCGCGAATCGAGATGCGTGAAATCCGTTTCCCAAAAGTACTGCTTGAGAAAACCGGGTAACCGGCATGTTTCTTTGGTTTTCATGTGGCCTCCACCCCGGCGTTAGTGGGACGAAAAGTAAACCCTCATAGAAAGTCTTCTACTTGCTAACGGGAAGGTTTACACAGGCCATTAAGCCCCTTGTTCGCTGAAAAAGGAATCCCGCCACAGGCAGGACTGCGAGCAGCGGGGCTTTCTGACAGGGTAATGTGAAGCTTGCTCTTGGACAGTTTAAATATAAGAAAAAGGTGATAGTGTGTCAAGGAAAATCCAACAATGGATCCAGTCACTTGAAAACCTTGTTGAATGTTGAAACCTGACCCTTTGTGACTGTCCCCGAGGTAATGGAATTAACGAATTTCACAGTGAAAAATGATGGATCAAGGGCCTGGCGTGGCCCACTTGACAATTCATGGAAGCGGGTCTATTGTGGTGAAACGAGTTGAGCAAAAATGGGGTCGGGCAATAATAACGTTGGTAAAAAGGAGTCAATACCACCTTACCATTGCCTGACCCAAAAATTACAAGATTATTGGGGAAGGATATGGAAAGGTTGATCAATCTTCTTATTCGGTTGATTCCGACGGCGGTTAAACAAAGAATGATAGAGGTAATATCACAAATCGTTAGGAATCAATTTCTTGCGTTGTCTCAAAATAAAGGGCTTGAAACAACAGCCCATCAAGATCCTGCACCTGCGCTCGACCTTTCAAAGAAAGTTGAAGAGTTAGAGATAGCCATAGAACAGATGGAGTCCATTCTTCAAGTTGAGAAATCGATCCCTCCACCTCCCCCCAAGCATCTTCAGATCAGGGTTGCGGGCGTTTACGTGCCCGACTTCATCCGGAGCGGAGCCAGGACGTATCAACTATTAAACGATGCGTTGAAATCCGAAAACAAAAATTTGGATGGCTTCAAAACCATCCTTGATTTTGGATGTGGTTGCGGGAGAATCGTAAGAGCCTTCAGGCATTTTTTGCCTTCGCAAAACCTTTACGGAACAGACATCGACCCCGAAGCGATTGAGTGGTTGAAAACAAACTACCGGGACATTGCTGAGTTTGGTGTAAATCCGTATCTGCCACCCATGTCCTACAAGGAAGAGACATTTGATTTCATTTACAGCATCAGCATATTTACCCATTTACCCGAGGAAATGCAATTTGCTTGGCTGGAGGAGCTGAGGCGCATTACAAAGCCGGGAGGTTATTTGATCCTTACGACTCATGGTGAAACATACTACGAGAAGTTACCTCCCGAGAAACAAACGATAATAAAGAAGAAAGGCTTCTATTATAATGAAGATGAAAGCCTAAAGACCGAGGGGCTACCCGTTTTTTACAAGGTTGCTTACCATTCTCATCATTATATCCGGAAGGAATGGAGAAAATATTTTGACATACTTAAAATGATCGCAGACGGATTGGATCACCAGGATATCATTCTCCTTCAGAAGAGAAGTTAACTCTTCGCAAAAATGGGGTCATTCGCAAAATTGGGGTCAGGCAATGGTAACATGGTAAATGAGGATCAATATCATCTTACCATTGCCTGACCCCAATTTTACTTTCTCTATCCCGGAGGAGCATATCGGCCGACAAGCCTGGTTAAGCTTAATATGCAATCATGGTCAAGTAGAACGGGACCGCCGCCGGTTGGAATTGTGGACAAAAAAGTGGCATGGCTTCCACAATATCACATGGGCGTTAGTACTCCAACACATGCCGAAGAAGCACAAAGACTAAAATCTGCATTTCAAGGACTTTACTTTACAGGGGGGTATATTACTCCCATAGGTTATTCTTGGGTGAATAATCAACCCTCTCCATACTATCCCGATTCCGGCAATGAAATGTTCGATACCTGGACAGGGAACCCGAACAACTTCTCCGACGGATGGGTGGGGTTCCCCGGGGTCCCCGCAGCAGTTTTTATCAACCTGGGATTAACGGAGAAAACTTTTAATTGGGTGGCTTTTCATGTATTAAATTATTTTGGGGCAGCAATCAAATTCCCAGATTACTTGAAACTTTTTTGTTGGCCCGACGAAGGAGATTGGCAGTATTTGGGCACGTGGGCTAGACCCACCGGGGTTGAAGCTGGGGCCGGGGAGGATAGTGAATATGTATTTTCTAATTCCACTCCACTGAATGCCTCATGTAAATATGTGTATGGTACACTTTATAATAATTCCAATCCTCATCTTTACTGGACATTCGTTTCTGAAATAGAAATTGTGCGGTAACAAATTTGCCTGAAACAGTGATAGTTTGTCCGCAAGTATCATAGAAAGTATCTAATTATCATTGCTGGGCACTATTTTTTTCTATACGGCAGATCATTAGATCATTATCCAATCTCGAAGGGATCGTGCTGCATTCCTCCGTCTTTACATGAATCTCAATGGGCGCAAGCATTAAGGCGTCGTTTTTTAGATTAATCCTTCTGGTCAGGAGATAAAGGGGACCTCTGTGCACACGAAGTAACTCCTGCATCTCCGCCTGCATCTTATTCTTACATGTGGGATTTGTAAAATTGCTAACAACGCGAACGAACCGAACCTGCTCCGGGAAAAACGGGATGACATAGGCAGTTGGCTCATAACCTACCATCACAACGATAGGATTTGTCGCCTCCTCTAAAGCAGGAACTTTAACTCCGAAGAAAGAATGAGACCACGGCAGCCTTACCCAATTCGGAGATCGAACTGCAAAGACGATTGCCATAAACAGGATAAACTGAAGGAATATCCTTTTTTTCTCACTAAAAATAGTGAATGAAAGTAAAACCCCAATTAGGATTGGGCCTAAGAGCTCCAACGGAATGATGTACCGGTAATAAGCGAAGATCTCCTGCCAGAGGATATAAGAAACTAAAAAAAAGGTTATCAAAAATCCAAAAACGTTTTTACTGTCAGGAGGAACAGGAAGGAGTCGGTCTGTCTTTCTCCGGACTCTTCTCCCAAACCTCCTCCATAACATCATGACCGCTGCAGAGATCAGCAGCAGATAAAGAACCGCCCACCGGATATCCCGGAATGGAAACTCCATGACCGTGTTATGGAATTTAATGAAATAGAACGGATAAAACAGTTTCTCCCAGAGATTCTTAGGCAGATATGTGATACCTGCAATGTTGACACATTCGAAATAGGGGGATTGCAGGATTTTATTATAAAATGGGAATAAGGGACTACCAAAATTCTCCCAAAGCTGTAACATCCAATATCCGGATGATCCTATGATTCCAACTGATAGGCTAATACCCCATATGACGAGTTGTTTCAGCCGAATGATCCAATTCGTTTTGATCACTAACAGGCTCAGGGCCAATCCAATTCCGTAAATCACTAATGTGAGCTTTAAACCAATCCCTATGCCCAGCAACACCCCTGCATAAAGAATTGAGCTTGCCGGCACGGCCCCGTTCTGGCCCCGGTGGGATACCAGACCGCGAACAAGGATCAGTAAAGAACCGAGTACAAAAATGCTGGCGAACAGATCATTCGTTGTCGTACCTAAAAGGGAGAAGGCCCCAGGGCCGTACATTCCAACGGCGGCACAAGCGAACGATAGCCCAATGCGTCCCATCGTCTTCATAGACAGAAAGACTTGATGTGAAATCTCAAACAGGAGCCAAAAGTTCATCCCGTGAATTCCGCCCAGCAGGAAGCCCACCCAGACCGGCGGCAAGTACTTGACGAAGATATAGAATGGCAAATCGAGAATCGGATTCAGATAGTTCTGGAGCTGAGCCGGCCCATAATCAAACCCCAAACGGCCGTTCAAGAAGGAATAGGCATTATAGTAGTGGTAATTTTTTAAATCCCAATTGGCATCCTGGCCGAGATAAACCGATACCGCGCCAAAAAAGAGGAAGGCAAAAATCAAAAGGATGAGGGAATGGAGGAATGATATCCTTGTTTGGGTTGCTGAATCAATAGAATTCACCGTTTATCCCCCCGTGGTTTTTCAGCAACGGCAATGAGGGATGTCCCGAAAGGAAGAGGGAGTATCTCTTCGATTTTGAATAAAGGAACAAGAAAATTGTAGAGTCTGAGTTGGAAGAAAGGAAGCCTTTTTTTCTTGAGTATCTTACCATTCAAAAACCAACCCGGGACTCCGAATCGGTTGAAGTATTTTAGGAGCATGACCTGGAATCCTGCGTTTTCCAATTTTATCTTTAATTCCTCCCTGTCATACCGCCTAAGATGACCTAAATTCTTGTCCAAGGTCCCGAAGAGCCAGTGATGAGAGGGGACAAAGAGAAGAAAACGGCCCCCCGGTTCTAAAAGATCCCACACATTCTTCAGAGCTTTTTCTTCTTCCTCAATATGCTCCAGCACGTTGAAACAGATGACTGAATCGATATGACAGCGCTGGTATCGTTCCATAACGGGGCAAGAGATGTCAAAGTTCTCAATCTGAATCCTCTGATAGTTTCCAAAAGTGTTTTTGAGGAGGGCGAGGTACTTTGGCTCAACATCCGTCGCAATAACAAGCTCCCGATCGATCAGATACTTCGTGATATTTCCGATTCCTGAGCCAACCTCAAGAACTCTTTGGCCTAAAAAAGGCCGGAATTTTAGAAAAAGCCATCGATTATACCGAGCAAGCTTCTTCATCCGCTGCAGGGTCTGATAAACAATATCCTCCGTTCCAGAATCGATCAAATTATAACGGAGGATTGAAAAGACTGCCTTCACTCCGTCGATCCATTTGATCTTCTTCCCTTCCCAGTAGTCCCGCCCGCTGTAAGAGATGGGAACTTCATAGATCCGGCAGCCCATCTTGGCAATCTTCGCTGTCACCTCGGGTTCAAACCCAAACCGATTTGATTTTAGATGAATATGATCCAGCACTTCCTTTCTAAAAACCTTATAGCATGTCTCCATATCGGTGAGATTGAGATCTGTAAAAAGGTTGGAGAAAAGTGTCAGTAGCTTATTCCCCAGAGTATGCCAGAACATCAGGACCCGCCTGGGCGATCCTAAAAAACGGGACCCATAGACCACATCCGCCCTCCCGTCAAGAATAGGCTCGATCAATCGGGTGTACTCCCTGGGATGGTACTCCAAATCCGCATCTTGAACGATAATGATGTCGCCGGACGTAGCTTTGAATCCTTCCCGGAGGGCTGCGCCTTTCCCCATATTCTTTGCTTGAAAAAGAATCCGTATGTGGTTCTTTGACTCCAACGCATGGGGCGTCCAGCTTCTTAAAAATTCTCTCGTCCCATCGGTGGAGTAGTCATCCACCACAATGACTTCCTTCTCAATATCAACCTCAAGAACCCTAGAGAGAATTTCTTTAATCGTGTTTATTTCATTATATACGGGAATGACCACTGAAAGTCTCATCATCTCAATTTTCTCACCTCATATGCGTTTATAAATACCATCCAACCCAACGGGTCTGCCCCCGTTGCGATAGTGGTGAATTTCAAGGTCAACCGCCTTCTCAATGATCGTCCTATCCTCCGGAAGGTTTATATCATAATTGTCGGCGTAAGAAAGACTGAAGAGTTTCCACAGGAAGCAATTATATCTGCAGACTTCGGCAGGATTAAGATAACGCGCGAGGTTTGGTTCAATCGCCTCTGAACGGATTCCTTCAAAACAGCCGATGGAATAGTCCATGTCGGGCAGAAATTCATCAACATTGGATCCGGTATTCCGATTGATCCGGTATTTTTCATCGAGTCTTCTAAAAAAGTCATTGGCAAGCGTGTAAGACTCCGGCCAAAGCCGGCCACCGTTCCTCCCCACGGTTTCCCCTATGCTCCAGAATTCACCCGAATCGTTCAGGCCATCCGCAACGGTCCTGATTAAATGCTCCAGCTCAACCACGTGATGAAGACCGGATACGCACATTATAAGGTCGTATGTTTCATCCTGGAGATCTAATTCATTTACATCGCCCAGTACGCCCTCTACTTCACACCATTGAGACAATCTCTGTTTTGCCGTATCCAGAAGATTCGGATTGATGTCAACAAGAGTCATTTTCATATTCTCAGTGGAAAGACCGCGAATTAAATCATTTTCTATCCGCGCAGCCCCACTGCATAGGGAGAGAACATGGAACTTCCCGGACCTTGCTAAAGCCCCTGTAGCCGGGAATTCCCTTAGCTTCTGTTCTAGCCGAATCCTAAAAGTAGGGGGCTTGAGCTGAAGCTTTTGAAGAAGCAGATGATGAGAATAGGTAAAAGCGTTTGTTGAACTAACTATTGGAATTTTGTCCGGGGCCCATTCTTCGGACTTCCTGGGCTGATTGGTTGTCCATTGTCCCAGGACAGCGCGATACATTTTCTTTAACGCCTTTCCAAATGTTTTCTTTGGCCCGATGAGGTCTGGCTGGGCATTCGTCCGGCCTGTGGAATGAGGAGGAAAATCGGGGGGAGGGCCGGCCTGCGAAGGTGCATTCTCTTTAAATATGGCGTGCTGATAATAGACGTCGAAATTGGCTTGTTCATTGCGCATTCGCAGCTGTTTGAAGGCCCTGGCACGATTCAGTTCTAATGACTCCTTATCGCTGATGACAAATTCATAAATCCCCAGCTTAGATTGGTGGTTACCGGGTTTTGATGCTGCAGTGTATTCCACGTAAAACGATACGATTCTATCAACCGCACGATCCAATGGAAATTGGACCTCAATCCAGGGCCGCTGTGGATCGACCCGGGGGATGGGCTCGATGAATAATTGAATTTCGTTATCTTCTCTTCCTGCTTGAATCCTCCCGTCCTCAAACTGGCATCCGACAATCATCTCCAAGCCATGAGGGATGGCCTCAGGCAGCGTGGGTCCAAAAGTGATGAAACCCATGTCTCCGGCGCTCACCTTAACAGGCTTGAAGATGACACGTGCGCCGGCGGAGACTACCAGGGCTAACCGGGGAATGACCGTGAGGCCTAAAGTGGCCCATGAAACCAGTTCCTTTTCGTCACCATTCACCGGTGAGCCGGATTTTTCCGGCCCTTTTATCCCGAACGGTGTTTCTTCAGAAAGATACAGGTTACGCTCCCTTTTGATACGACTTTTGATGACACCCGGGACAGACGGGTATGGGGTTTAAGGAACCATCCGCTTTCTTGCGATGATCCGCCAGAATCCCTCTCCAAAGGTAAGGATCAGTTTCTCTGCCAGCGCTTCAGCCTTCTCAGCATCCCTTTCTCTGCATTTCAAATAAACCCCGTAATTCCTTTCAAACAGGTCCGCTATTCTAAACACTCTTTCCCTGATTTTTTCCTTGATCGGGAGCGGAATGTCTCCCTCGAACACCGCCGCGCGGCGCTTGCATTCTTCGAAGATGTTCCGGATTTCCCTCAATCTTTCTTCCCGGTCTCCTATCACTGTATCGATGTTCAAGCGGTGTAACCCGAGGCCCTTGAGCGTGTTCGTGTAAAATTTGAGTCTCCGGTAATGAATGCTATGGCTCATACGGGGAAAGGATCGCTTCAGATAGGTATCGGCCATCCAATTCGGCAGGAGGGTAATTCCAAACAGGTTATAGTGGCCATCCGCCCGGATGAAGGCGGCACAGAACCGGTTTGGAATCTCCATAAAGAGCAAGCCATTTCCCCTGAGCAAACTCGACATATGTTTCATGGCAGTGTAAGGAGAACGGACATGCTCAATGACATCATTGCAGGTGATGATATCGAATGTCCCAAGAGCGCAGATATCCTCTGCTTTCAAAATGTCTTTCTGATGATAAATTTTCCTTAATCGATGATCTTTAAGAAGGGCCCGACAATATTCAAGCAAGTTCGGGTCGACATCAATCCCTATGGCTTCCGCCGCCCCTGCCCTCTTGAAGGCCACAAGAAACCCCCCGTACGCACACCCGACGTCGAGGCATCTTTTCCCCTTGATCTCCGTATATTGCAGGAGGATGTCTTTTATGCGCTCCCCCCGTTCGACGGTAGTGAGAGCAAAATTCAGTCCCATGACCGACGTCGGGTCTGTGATCTCCTTCAGGTCGGTTACTCCCCAGTTTTTCTTAAAGAGTGCCTCAAAATGGGACCTCTGTTTTTGGGGTTGCCTTCCACTGAGAATTCTTTTCGAAATAAAATCTATAAGGTTTCTTGAGAATTTCCTGGTCATTCCCTTCGGGTACTCCGGTCTATGATCTCCTGGCCTGACGGCGCCCTCTTTGAATCCTTTCCGGTGTCCGGAGGGCGGGTCACGTCATCAGGTTCGCTTATACCAGAAACTTCCTCCCCCTATGCCTGCCTTGTTATCCATGAACTCCGCTAACAGGTCCCGGTTATAAATGGAATGATAATGGGAGCCGTAAACCACTTCGAATCTTTTGTTGCCGATCAGCAGAGCTTGAAGCAGGTAATGTTCTGTCCAGTAATATTGGAAGTCGAGGTTCCAGCGGATCGGTAAGGAGTCCGGCAAAAAAATGTCATGAGAATGAATATAAACACCCTGCTTCAGGAGGCCCAGAGCCTTAAGATAAATGAAGGTGCAGTCGGAGCTCGCTTTTACGGTATGGGTTGAGTCGATAAACAGAATATCATTTGCCTCGAGTTGATCAAATAGATCGAGTGGCAATTCTTGAACGGGAACCTCGAAGAACCTGCTGATGGATCCAACTTTCTTCAGGAACGGTCGGGGATAGGGCTCAACCTCCCATATCTCACCCTGTCCGTTTTTCTTCATCGCCTGGTCAATGATCAGGGTCGAAAAACCGCCTCCGACCTCAAGCACTCTCCGGGGCCTCAAGTATCTGACGAAGCAGTACAAAGACATTGCATCACTATAACCATAGGCGGGATTATTCCAATAGAATCCTGGCGATTCCTCATTCCCGTCTTTTTTGGGGTTGAACTCCTTTGAATAGGGCATTAACTCCCGCTCTAAAAACCTTCTCATTTCTTCCTCATGGTAGATCTCGGGTTCAAAAAAGGGATGAGCCGTTCTTGTCTCCCAGCCCTTTTCGATCTCGTCGACGGATGGAATGGGAGAATAATAGTTGAACGGGACGGCTTGCAGGCCCGCCTTTTCCATCTCCAGCAATTTTTCCTTCCCTTTTCCGATGTATTCGTTTACCCTATCTCTCAATGCATTCAGGTCCAGGTCTCCTGTTTGGCCCCTGTTTCTTAAAGGAACGACATTTTTAATCCATCTCTTAAACCGAAATCTGAATCCTGGCACCCTTTTCTCCTGCCCGTCGTTCTGCCTCATCATCCAATACTTATGAAGGAGTCCATAATTGAAAAGACATACTCTTCTGAAAATCTCCCCACACCCCTGGCCAAAGAGGGGTAATTCTTCCCTTTGGAACTCCAATCGAGTGAAAATATTTTGACAAAATCCCCTCTAACTCCCCTTTTCCAAAGGGGAGAACTTATTATTATCCCCCTTTGGCAAAGGGGGAATAAGGGGGATTTTAATATAGGGTTTAACAAACCTTTAAATAGCCTCACTGTCATGTTTGCGGCTCAATCAAACAATAATTTTTCACTCAATTGGGGTAGAACATCCCATCATGTTCTCATCATTTCTTTTTGTAGACGCCGAAAAAGGTCTCCGGCTTAAGGAGATTCCTCTCGAGATAGTATTCGTCAAGCTCCAGGATGAATTGCTGAAAAGCGCTCCCGAAATTCGGATATTTATCGAAATTGAACCCG
>Ga0154725_1118_pt1 | contig 42695 bp, 37 predicted proteins | sample Rifle2008BG16ft_FD_105733 | JGI IMG/M metagenome (GOLD analysis project Ga0154725, IMG submission 105733) | Deltaproteobacteria bacterium RBG_16_49_23 | reverse complement strand
TAACCTTCGTTTTGGAAGGGAGGTTCTAAAGCTGAAAAAAGGAGAATGTTTTTATCTTTCAGCAGAAAAGGAGCACTGGCTCCATAATAGCGGCTCGAAGGAAGCGGTGATCCTGTGGATCAGCTCACCCCCTTCTTTCTAAGGCTATATTCGCAAGCTAAAGCTTGCGGCTACCAATAAGGAATGGAAGTGGACCACAAATCCCAAATGCCTTCACCCAGATGTGAAATGAAGGAGGAGAGCTGTGATCATTAAAACCCCGACCCATTATTTTATGGTTTCTGGAGATTCAGAAGGTTTCACCCTTCTGAATGCTTTTGACGGAGCCCTCCTTCGCGCCGGGATCGGAGATACCAACCTGGTGAAGATGAGCAGTATTGTGCCGCCGCGTTGCCAGTTGATTTCTCCTGTTCCCCTTCCTGCGGGCGCTCTGGTCCCGACAGCTTACGCCTCCATCACCAGCGACGTCCCCGGCGAAATCATCGCTTCTGCTGTGGCGGTTGCCCTTCCAGAAAAACCGGATTATCCGGGATTGATTATGGAATATTCTGCCCGTGGGCCAAAGGCAGAGATTGAGGAAACGGTCCGGCAGATGGCCATTGAGGGGATGAAGCTGCGGGGGCGGGTGATTAAAGATCTCACTTCCATAGCGGTCGAGCATAGGGTGAAGAAGGTCGGCGCCACCCTGGCGGCTGTCGTCCTGTGGGAGAGGGAGGAAGAGGAATATTTTGAATGAATCTTCCCATCATGGAACAAACCTTCATCTCAGCAAAGGCTTCTTTTGCAGAAGCAAAGGCTGTCATTTTGGGCTGCCCCTATGATGGGTCAGCGACCTTCCGGCCCGGGGCCCGCTTCGGCCCTTCTGCGATCCGTAAAACTTCGTGGGGAATCGAAACCTACAGCCCTTACCAGGAGAGCGACCTAACTCAAATAAAGATTCATGATATGGGGGATCTGGAGTTGCCCCTTGGGGAGAAAAAGACCTCTCTTAGCTTGATTCAGGAGGGGGCACGGAGGATTCTCTCCGCAAAAAAATTCCCGATCTTCCTTGGAGGGGATCACCTCATTACACTCCCGATTATCGAGGAGATTCATCGAGTTTATCCTGATGTCCATGTCCTTCATATCGACGCCCACACGGATTTGAGAGAAGAATATCTTGGTGAGACGTTGAATCACAGCACGGTGATGAAAAAGGTCCTCGATCTTCTAAGCAAAGGAAGGCTGTCCCAGGTCGGAATACGGTCAGGAGCCCAAGAGGAGTTCGCCCTGGCAGAGAAGATAGGATCGATTCTCTTCTCTGATCCGAAATCCTTAAGAAGAATGGTTAACCGCCTTAAGAACAGGCCCGTCTATATCTCTCTTGACCTCGATGTAATGGACCCGGGCCTTCTTCCTGGAGTTGGAACACCTGAGCCCGGAGGCTTTACCTTTCAGGAGATCCTATCCCTTTTCAAAGGGTTACAACCTCTCCGCGTCATTGGTTTCGATCTGGTCGAGCTCACCCCTGATTACGATCCATCTCAAATCTCTTCAGTAACAGCCTCGGTCATCCTGAGAGAGATGATCCTCGCCTTCTGTTCTCGCTAAAGAATCTATCTTTTACCTATATTGAGCGATTTAAATAAATTTAATCGTAGGGCAACCCTTTAGGGTTGCTTATAATGCGCCTGCCTACGGCAGGCAGGCAAGGCTTAAGCCTTGCCCTACAGAACACCCCATGGGTGTTCTTAAAACGCTCCGGTATTACCGGAGCTACTATAGTTTATTTCAATAAGAATCGCTCAATTTAGGTTTTAGATTCTTTTGAAAATTCCCCTACCCTTTCGGCAAGCTCAGGAGAGAAATAATTTTCTCCCTTTGGGAAAAGTGTCTGGAAAGTCTTAGGGGCAATTATTCTTTCAAAGCGCCCATCGTCAGTCCCTGAACGATCGTTTTTCGTACAAAGAATGCAAAAATGGAAACAGGGAGTACGATCAGGGTAGCTGCGGCGCCAATGCCGGCCCAGTCGATCTTTCCATAGGAGATGAAATTATATACGGCCACCGGAACCGTTTTCGTCTTTGGGCCCGAAAGGATCAGCGAAAAAAGGAACTGGTTCCAGGAAAAGATGAAGGAGATAATGGCCGAGGTGGCGATGCCGTTTCGCATCAAGGGGAGCACAATAATGAGAAAGCTTTGCAGGCCGGAACATCCGTCGATCATGGCCGCATCTTCCAGTTCGGACGGCATGCCCTCGAAAAAGGAGACCATCAGCCAGATCACCATGGGAAGGGTGATGATCAGATGGGTGATGATCAGGGCGGCGTAGGTGTCAATGAGATTCAGTCGCCGGAAGATGATGTACCAGGGCAGCAGGTAGCTTACAAATGGCGTCATCCGGGCAACGAGGATGATGAGGCCGATCTTTCCCTGTCGATACTTAGCGATGGAATAGGCCGCCGGCAGCCCAACGACCAGCGAGATTCCCGTGGCAAAACCGGCAACAACGAAGCTGTTCACCAGGTATCTGAAAAAATTGTGCTGTTGAAAGACTGCCCGGAAGTTTTCCAGGGTGGGCGTGAAAATGAACTCCGGGGGGTAAGCGATGTTTTGAACGCCGGTTTTAAGGCCCGTCAGGATCATCCAGACAAACACGAAGACCGGCGGCACGCACAGGGCGACGGCGCCTGCATAAAAAAGAACCGATTTCATGGTCTTCATTGTCAGTGTTCCAGTCATGATCTCTCAGGCATCAGCACGCCGGATCATAACGCCAGGCCCGGTTAGAGGTCGCGGGCGCTGAGACGCATCCGGTTCATGACTACGTTAAACACCAGCACGATCAAGAATACCACCACCATGAGGGCGGAGCCGTACCCGGCTTTGAAGAAGCTGAACCCCACATTGTAAGAATAAAGGTAAAGCGTCTCGGATGAAATACCCGGTCCGCCCTGAGTGATGGTGTAAATCATGTCGAACTCCTTGAGGTTGTCCAGAGACCTCAGCATCAATGCCGCAATCAGCACCGGGCGGATCATTGGAAGCGTGATATACCAGAAAACCTGCAAGGCGTTAGCCCCGTCGATTTGGGCGGCTTCATAAGGAACACGGGGCAGGGATTTAAGCCCGGCCAGCACGATGAGTGTGATCATGGGCGTCCACTTCCACACATCGACCATCACGAGCGCCGGAATAACCGTTTGAGCGTTGCTGACCCACAGGCTGCCGGGCAGGCCGACGCTTTGCAGCAGGTAGTTCATGACTCCGATCTCGGGGTTCAGCATGATCCTCCAGATTAACGCAACAGCCACCGGTGTGGCTGCAAACGGTAAGATGTAAATGGCCTGAACGATCTCATTGCCCCTGAAGTTGCGGTGGAAATAGAGCGCAATGGAAAGTCCGAGCGCCATCTCGAGGGAAAGGCTGAGGCCGCTGAAGTAGACCATGACCTTCACGCCGTTCCAAACACGTTCGTCTGAAAGAAGTTCGATAAAGTTGCCGAGGCCGATAAAGCGCGGTTGCCCCAGCCCGATGGTCCACTTGGTAAAGGCGAGATAAAGATTATACGCAATGGGGATAATGACGATGAGAGACAGCGCGAATACCGCCGGCGCCGGAAAGACAAGGGCCTGGTGACGATCAATAAAACGGCTGAGCGTCCGGGAGGTGGTTTTCATGACGGTGATTTCAATCCCGATAACACCGGGCCGGGTCTGTCCACAAATCGGGCGTGAACAGATCCCGGCCCTTGGAATGTTATCGCTCCATCTTCTTATCCATCAGCTCGGCTGCCTTCTTTGCCGAGGCGGCCACATCCTTGCCTTCGATCGCATCCACGATCACCTGGCCGGTGATATCCCGGATTTCGGGAACGTTGATGACGGGCGGATTCCACTGGGGCTGGCCAATCTCAAAGGACTTCATCGTGTTTGCCGTCCAGTCCTGATGGGCATCCTTCGATTTAAATTCTTTGGAGTTCCACGCCGAGGCGCGTCCCGCCGGAACACCGGCTAAGAGCGCACCCAGGCAATTACTTTTATTGGTGGCCCACTGGATAAATAGCCAGGCGGCCTTTTGCCGCTCGGGTGTGCTGTTCCGGTTGATGGAAAGGCTCCAGTTAGATACATGGGGCACCTTGCCTGCCGGGCCGGCAGGGATCGTGGCGTAGCCCACTTTGCCGGCGACCTTCGATTCTTTGGGATTTTCGTACAATGCCTTGAACACGTTGGCGTCATAGATCATGGCCGCTTTCCCTTCCATAAAGAGGGAGGTGCTCTCCGCCCAGTGGAGCATGGTGCCGCCCTCGGGACCGTAGTTTCTCAAGAGGTCGCCGTAAAACTTGAAGGCTGCGATGCTCTGGGGTGATCCGAAGTTCGAATTGCCCTGGGCGTTCGTCCATGAACCACCGAAGCTGTATAGAAAGCCGACCCACTGTGAGGTGGCCGCGGCTTTCTTTCCCCGCAAAGTGATGCCGACCATCTTCTTGCCATCAATCTCCTTGCCATGGAAAAACTTGGCTGTCTCCTCCAGTTCTTTCATCGTCTGAGGGACCTTGACCTTGAGCTTCGTAAACAGATCCTTGCGATAGGATAGAAGCGATGTTTCAGCGTTAATCACGATGCCGATCTGCTTTCCCTCAACCGATGAGGCCTTAATGAAGCTGGGGAAGAAATCCTTTATATCCCAGTCTGCCTCGGTCAGAGCGGGGTCGGCGATGTAGGCATCCATAGGCTGAAGCCATCCTGCCTTCCAGTAATGGAGCTCATCCTGACCCGGCATGATCATGTAACCATCCATTTTGCCGCCGGCGTTGAGCTCGATCAGTCGCTTGTTCCGGAACTGATCCTCCGGAAAAGCTTCGAGGGTCACCTTGATGCCGGTCATTTTTTCAAACTCGGACACCTTGGGCTCAATGTACGTAGTAAAGGGGTGTTTGTTCATCAGAAAACGTATCTCCGTGCCCTGGGACTGCTTCCAGTTGACAGCGGCAAAAGCAGTCGCAGAAAACACTCCCATGCACACCAGACCTGCCACCACAACACATAATACTCTTCTTCTCATAAAATGCTCCCTCCTTCAATGGTTTTGGATTCTACCGTCAGACGTATCGTCTGCCGGGCTAAATGTTTTAATCAAGAACAATTGACCGGACCCTTTTTCGTTTTTCTCAAATCCCCCCCTTCATGAGGGCCCCTAAATAGCATAGGAAGAAAAGCCCCCGTCGATTGGCACCACGACGCCGGTGACGAAGCTGGAAGCATCTGAAAGCAGCCAGATAAGGGCGCCGATCAGATCGTCCGGCTCTCCAAACCGGCCCATGGGCGTATGGGCGATCACCTTATGGGCCCGGGGCAAGAGCTCCCCCGTCTTTTGATCGATATTCAAGAACTTCATCTGCTCGGTCATGAAAAAACCGGGGGCCAGGGCATTGACACGGAGGCCGGTGCGCGAAAAATGGACCGCCAGCCACCGTGTGAAGTTGCTCACCGCCGCCTTGGCTGCTGAATAGGCCGCCACTTTGGTGAGCGGCGTGAAGGCGCTCATGGAGGAGATATTGACGATGGACCCCTTGCCCATCTCGACCATGCCCCGGGAAAAGACCTGTGTGACAAGAAATATGCTCATAAAGTTAAGGTCAAAGACCTGGCGGAATCCGTCCGGATTCAGATCGAAAAATGATTGTGTTTCCGGGCCTGGCAATTTCTCCGGGTCGAAGAATTCATCGGATGTGCTGCCCCGGGGGTTGTTGCCGCCTGCACCATTGATCAGAAACTCGGGCGGGCCCCAGAGGCTGCGGATCTCCTCGTAACAGTCCCGGACCTGGTCCATATTCAGGACGTCGCATTGAAACGGTTTAGCTATTCCTCCGGAGTGATTGATGGTAAGCGACCGGGCTTCGGCTTTTTCGAGGTCGATATCCAGCACAGCTACCCTCACGCCCATCATACCGAGGGCTTCAGCCATAGCGCCGCATAATTCGCCGCCGCCGCCGGTGATGACAGCAACCTTTCCTGTTAGATCAAATCGTTTCAAGATGTCCCTTTTCATATCCCCTTCATCTCCGCCGATGATGATAGCATCTCATAGAGGACAATACCATCCCTGTCCTGAGGGGCTGGGAATCGGTTACAACCCACTGCGTTCGCTTACAAAACCCATCACCTCTTCCAGGGTAGGCATGGAGATGGAGCATCCGTGCCGGGTTACCACAATGGCCCCACAGGCGTTGCCCAGTTGCGCGGCCTTCCGGAGGTCCCATCCTTTCACATACCCGTACAGAAACCCAGCGCCGAATGCATCGCCGGCGCCCAGGATATTTTGAATCGTCACTGGAAATCCCGGCACGTCCTCCGCAGGGTTATCCCGCTCATGAATCCGGCAGCCATGCTTGCCGCGTTTTTCCACCACGACCCGGGGCCCTCGATCTAAGATGGCCCGAACATGCTCGGCGGTATTTCCAGGCACCCGGGCATCGGTCACCTGGGAATGGGTCACCCGGACGGAATCAGGGTCAGTCAGCATGGCGGCATTGATCTCGTCCTCGGTGCCCATCACCATATCCACGCTATAGAGGATAGAGCGAATGGCAGCGCCGTAGGCACGGGGATCGTGCCACTGGTCCGGCCGGAAATCGAGGTCGAGAACGACAGAGGTGCCGGCCTTCCGGGCAAGTTCGGCCGCATAAAAGGTGGCGCTTCGGCTCGTCTCCCTGCTCAGATTGGTGCCGGCAAACTGAAACACAAGGCTGTCATGGATTGGAGCGGCCAGCACATCGTCAATCTCCAGCGCGATGTCAGCGCAGTTCTCCCGGTAAAAGACGAGTGGAAACCGGTCCGGGGGCTCAATGCCCATGACGACGAGGCTGGTGTGACGCCCCGGCTTCCGGGGGCTGAACCGGATGTCCACACCCTCTCCGGTCAGGAAATGGATAACAAAATCGCCGACAGGGTCCTCTCCAAAGGCAGTCAATAGCGCCGAGTTTAGCCCTAACCTCCGACACCCGACACTCATGTTGGCAGGCGACCCGCCCACATACGCTGCAAAGCTCTTGATATGAATAAAAGCGGCGCCCACATCGTTGCTGTAAAGGTCCATACAGGATCGGCCCATGTGGAAAGTATCATAAGTGCGTTGAGCCTGTTGCGGGGTAGAGTGATTCATTAATCGATTGCCTGGTGGCTTAATGGGTTTGTTCTCGAAACCCAAAAAAGCTTTCTACTTCATAACATATCATCAGGCGGTTAAAAAAGGCCGAAATGACCCGATGTGACAGCCTCTTATTGAGGTTTCTTTTCGAGTTTTTTGATTTCCTCAAGAAGGGCTTTATTTCGGGGCATTCCTTCCTGGATAAAGCGGATCACACCGTTTTGATCGATGACAAACGTGACCCTGCCCGGTTTGTAAAGTTTCCGTATCTTCTGATCGGTATCGGCAATCAATGGAAACTGAAGCCCCAGCTCCTTGCTGAACCTTTTGTGAGTTTCGACATCATCGGGACTGATGCCCAGAACCTGGGCGTTGAGGCTTTCAAACTTGGAGAGGTCCTCCTGGAAAGCCTTCATTTCACTCGTTCAGCCGGAGGTAAAATCTTTGAAATAGAAGGCCAAGACAACCACCTTCTTCCCGAGATAATCAGAGAGCCTGATAACCCCCTGTGTCGAAACCCCTTCAAAGAGGGGAGCCTTGTCTCCCGCGTCCAATCCAAAGGCCTCCCATGGAAAGAGCAAGGAAATAATGAAAGCAACGGACACGAACAGTATTTTCATCACCGCCCTCCTTTCTTTTTTTCATCAAATGATCATCCTGCGGGGAAGTCGCCCGCAACCCACGAGCCCTGAATAAGAAGAGTCCCCCTCACTTTATTCTTTTCCCTCGTTTGGAGGAAGAGAGGGGAGTTGATTTAAAAATTGCTCCCAAAAATTCCAGAATCAACATTGCCGCGGCAGTCTGTGTCAAACCGATTGGATCGAGGAAGGGATTGACCTCAACCACATCAAAACCCAGCACCTTCCCGCGGGAAGCGATCCCCTCAAGCAAAGCTTTGATCTCTCCGTAGGTCATCCCGTCGAACTCCGGTGACGAAGTTCCCGGAGCAATGGAAGGATCGAGCACATCCATATCAATGGTGACGTAGCAATTTGACTTCCCGGGAATCGAGCTGAGCGCTTCTTCCACTCCCACTCTCCGGAATTCAGACATGGTAAAGATCTTATTCCCCCTGGCCCTGGAGTCTTGATAGGCATCCTCACGGGTCCGGATCCCTCTCATCCCAATCTGGATAATCCTGCCGACAAAATTCAACTCCGATATTCTCTTGATAGGATTTCCATTGGCCAGAAGAACACCTTCAATGGAATCATTGTAATCAAGATGAGCGTCGAGGTGGATCACATGGAGGGGGGCAAATTTCCGAAAGGCCCGGACAACGGGAAAAGCGACGGAGTGATCTCCCCCCAGAATCACAGGGAAGGCTTTTCTGGAGAGAATTTTTTTGATGGAATCGGTAATCGCTGAAAAGGTTTCATCTACTTTCAAATAGAGGACGTCCTGGTCACCGCAGTCCACAACCTGGATATTTTCCAGGTCCCGTTCCTTATTCTCAATATTCCAGTATCCCCGCTTCTTGACCCCTCTCTCATGGAAGGCAAACCGGGTGGAATATTCTCGAATGGATCTCGGTCCAAATCTCGAGCCCGGGCGGTATCCGGTCCCTTCATCCCAGGGAACGCCGAAGATAGCTGCATCAGCGGAAAGTTGATTGAGGTCCGTTTGAACCGGGAATTTGCAGAATGAGGCGATCCCGGTGAAAGGAAGATTGACTCGGCCATAGGATTTCATGCTCCACTCCTCAAATCTGGGGGTCCCTTTTAAATCAATTTAGCATAGATTTCCTTAAAAAAGTATCCTAAAAAAGGAACAGTTATGTGCCTCTATAAAAAAGGGGCAGGTAACTTTTTAAAAAGCAACCCGCCCCTTTGTGCTTACCCAGCAGGGCAGCGGCAATGGGCCGTCCCTGCGAATCTTTTATCTGGTCCACCCCTCCATTATTCCATTATTCCATTATTCCATTATTCCAATATTCCATTCATCAATCCGCTACATCCTTCCTTTCTCTTTCATCAACCGGATCATCAACTCTTTGTAAGTTTTTGGCGGAATTACTTTCTTCTCCCTCTCCACCATTTTCATTGCCTCGGTCGGACAGAAGTTGGCACAAACACCGCATCCGATGCAAGACTCTCCATCCACAACAGGGTAATCCCCTTCCATCTTAATGGCCTTGATCTGACAGTGATCCACACATATTTCACATCCATTACACGCCTCAGGATCGAGTTTGGCAATGTAATTGGTGGTAGTGACTGCATGTTTCAGATGGTGCTTCGTGATTCCCTCTAAAAATCCGCAACAGCAACCGCAACAGTTACAGATGAAGGTGGTCTGGTCCTGCACATTATCTCCGATGTGAACCAATCCCAGATCCTCTGCTTTCTTCAATATTCCTAATAGTTCTTCGACGGATGCCCTCCTCGCAAATCCCTGCTCCACCACGAAATCGGAGGCATTCCCCAGGGTCATGCAGATATCATCGATCGGTGCGGAACAATTTTTTCCGAGGTGCCATGCCTCATGCCGGCAATAGCATTTGGCCAGACTTCCCCGTCCTGCCATCTTGATATGTTCGGCGGCTTCATCAAATCGAAGGACCTCGCTTCTTATTTTTGGCAGGACCCCGCTGTAAACATAGGCTTTCCCTCTGCTCGTTCCGGGTGAAGCAAATTCCTTGATAAATTCCGGAGTGTTCCTGTAAATGTGCATGAGTTCGGCCAGCTTCTTCATGGGCAGGGATTCATTGGTTCGCATAAAAGTAAATTCAAAAAATCCGGTCATCCCCGGGGAGAGGAGATACCGGGTCTTTCCATCTTTTTTGGTAGTGATCACCAACCCTTTCTTAATCATCCCGTTGAGGATAGGCTCCAATTCATCCTTTCCCATTCCGAACCCCTTCTGGAGCTCATCGATATTCACCGCTCCAAAAGGAAATTTGGAGCCTATTTCCGCTTCCTGCTCGTTGAACAGGATTGAGAGAATTTCATAAACCGAGGTGTGTTCCGGAAGCCCGACCGGATTCTGATGAAGCCTTTTCTGCAACTGTTTTAACAACTCTTCTTTTCCTGCAAGATGCCCCATGTTATCCTCCTTCGTTAAAAAAAATAGCGCCTCATTTATGGAGGCAGATTAAAATCCTTTTCGTCGGCAGTCAATGCCGACGCTACCCTTTCAAATTCCAAATCGATAAATAATTTTGGCTCTTCGCGTAAGTGAGTGGGCCATTTCTGACTATTTTCTCCCCCTCTTTGGCAAAGAGGGGTAAGGGGAGATTTTATAAATCATAGACAAATCCATATCCTCCCCGATAATCTTTTAGCAGTAAAACGGATCCCCCTTCAATTGCTTTCGTCTCAATTTTAACCACAACCTGTTTTCAGCATCTGTCATATTTTTTATGAGATGTTGCGATAATGATTTCAACTGCTTATCATAAGTAAGCATTTATTCTAAAAATCCCCCTCCATCCCCCTTTTCCAAAGGGGGATAATAAAGATGATAGCCATATCCTTATGAGGTTTATACCCACTCACTTCCACGAAGACTCTTAATTTTAATATCCTTTCTCTCGGTCCACAAGGGTAAGCAGGGGTTCTTTTCTCACCCAGCGTTCATAATTCTTGACGAACTCTTCGCAAATCTCCTCCGGGAGGTTGATTCCCGAGACATGCGGAGTGATGATGACATTCTCCAGATTCCAGAGTTCACTTTCAGGGGAGAGGGGCTCTTCCTCAAAGACATCGAGGATGGCTTTAATTTTTCCATTTTTAAGCGCCAAGGTCAATGCCCTCTCATCAATCGTTTTTCCCCGGCCGATGCTGAAAAGGATCGCTCCATCCTTCATCAAGCCGATCTCTCTTTCTCCGAGGAGGTGATAAGTGTCCGGTGTCAAAGGAAGGGTGTTGATAAGGATATCGACCAGGGAAATCATCTTCTCAAGGTCTTGGGGGCTAAAAACTTGATCGACATTCTCAACAGGCTCCGGAATTCGTTTTAACCCGATGACATCCATTCCGAACTCTTTCCCACGGTTGGCAATCTCTTTGCCAACCGAGCCAAGTCCCAGGATGCCCAACACCCTCCCCCTCAGTCGCTTCGGTCGGGCTGGCTCCCAGACCTTCTTCTTCTGATCTCTAAAATATTTGGGCAGATCTCTTAAAAAGTAGAGGAGGTAGGCGAAGACATATTCAGCCATCATCTCTCCGTAAACCGTTGCCTTGGTAAAAACGACCGATTCGGGGAGATGGGGGTTCTTGACGAGGTGTTCGTTTCCTGCAGCGGTTGAGGAAAACCACTGGAGGTGTCTGGCTTGCTTCAGCAATTCATCGGGGATTTTCCATGAGAGGATGATCTCGGCTTCCTCGATAAAACCGGATGCCTCTTTGGGTCGCTCAGCAGAATGGATTTCGAGATGAGGCAATCTTTTCAAAAGAATAGCTTCATAGAGTTTGGCATCGGTATGGTAGATGAGAAGCTGATGGTTGTCTCTGGATTCCATAGGTTTCTGGTCATTTCATTAACATATTCGGAAGCCAAAGCGAAATCTGAGGGAAGAGCACAAAAATCAACAGACATATAGCCATGCCCACAATAAATGGATAGATCCCTTTATAAATCGTACCGATGGGTACTTTCGTGATACCGGATACTACAAAAACATTGATGGCCATGGGAGGGAGGATAATCCCGATCATGCAGGTGGCACAGACGATCACGCCAAACCAAACCGGATCAAAACCCAACTTCAAGACGAGTGGCAGGAAGACCGGGATGGCAAGAATGGCGAATGCCAGATCTTCAATGAAGGAACCCCCCATGAGAATGGCAAAGATAATGATGATGATAATGATATTTCGGTGAACCGGAAGAGCACCCAGCCACTCTGCAAGGATGTAGGGCATCTTTGTGACTGCAAAAAAATGGCCGAGGATTGTTGCTCCTGCAAGGAGCATTAAAATCATGCAGGCGATACGCAGAGAATCCATAACCGATTTGATAAAGCCTTTCAAATTGATATCCCTCTTGGCGACCGCGAGAACGAGTACCGCAAAGGCCCCTACGCTTCCAGCCTCTGTCGGCATGAAAAATCCCTTCATCAGACCACCTACAACTAAAAAAAAGACGACAATAACACCCGACACAGGGGGGAGAGATGCAAACCTCTCTCTCCATGTGGATTTTTCACCCCTTGGCCCCATTTTTGGGTTTATTTTACACCAACCATACAGGGTGACTATAAAAGAAAAGGCGATCATAAGACCAGGAATGATTCCTGCTAAGAACAATTTGCCAATAGATGTCTGTGTCAGAATTCCATATATAATCAGAGTGACACTCGGAGGAATGATAACTCCCAAAGTCCCCACGGTTGCAACCGTTCCACATGAAACCCTTTTATCATAACCATATCTATCCATTTCGGGCACAGCGATTGTGGCAAAGGTGGCCGCTGTGGCAGGGGATGATCCGCAGATAGCTTTGAAGGCAGTAGCAGCTGCTACTGTCCCTAAGGCAAGTCCGCCGGGAACATGGCCGATAAATTTATAAGCGGAATAATAAAGGCTTTTTGAGATTCCAGCGCTTGCTCCGATTTGGCCCATGAGTACAAATAAGGGTATGACAAGGAAACCGTATGATGAGAAGACGGTGAAGATATCCATGGCTACAAGATTCAGCGCCGCTTCAATATTGACAATCGCAGCATATCCGATAAAGCCTGCCAGAGCCATTGAAAAACCGATTTCCAAGCCCATAAGAAAAAATACAAATAACAATAAAATGATCAAAAGGCCAATGGTGGTTATACTCAAGCCTTCACCCCCTTTATTTTTTGCAACAGGTCATAGAATAGGACCAGACCCACAACAAAACAGCAAACTCCGATGCCATAGGCGACAGGATAGGTCGGCATCTGAAGAACCGGAGAGACTTCTTTAGATCTCAAGAGGTTATTCCCATAGGAGAAGATTCTCCAGCCGAAGACGGCAAATATCGCCATTCCAAGAAATCGAGTGAGGGCGCTGAACATCCTTTGCCATCCTGGGGGAAGTTTCTCGGTGAGAAATTCCATCAGGACGTGTCCTTTGCCTAATGTGGTTTGAGGAATGGAGAACCCGATAGCGATTGCGCCGAGGAGGACGACAACCTCGTAAGTCCAGTCGATCGGCATCCTAAACCTTCTCAGGATTACATCCGCGACCGTCAGAAACACAATGGAGGTAAGGGCGATACCGGCAATCCAATACATCAACCGACTTAAACTTTTGATGATAGAAAAAATTCTCTCCATTGATCGATCCTTTTCTGTTTTGAATTTAAGCTTCCCAGGATATCCCTTTTTGTGTCTGAAGGGAGTTAAATGAAAAAAGATGGATCTGTGCTTCGGATGAGTTGGCGGGCCGATTTTCGAGCAGCAAGCAATGAGAGTTCATCTATTGACCCTGCATGGAGCGCTCTGGCAGGGCAGATACTTATGCAGGCTGGATTCAGTCCATTCTCCAATCGGTCCAAGCAGAAATTGCATTTCTGCATCTTTCCATTCCTGCCAAACTGTGGGACACCAAACGGACAAACCATTAAACACATTTTGCACCCGATACAAAAATTCGGATCCACTAAAACCAAACCATCTTCCCTTCGTTTATAAATCGCTTTGGTGGGACAGACCACTCTACAGGCAGGAATGGCGCAATGTAAGCATGAGAGTGAAAGATTTGCCACACGGACATTGGGATAGGCCCCCCCCTCCAATGTCAACACTCTCCGCCAATAGACCGTCTCCTCTTGAATGGCATGATGGGCCTTGCAGGCAACCACACAGGCATAACAAGAAGTGCAACGAGTGAGATCAAGATAAAATCCCTTTTGCATCGACTTTTCCATTTATTTAATCTACCTTTGTCACTTGGCACCTTAATGATTTAAACCCTGGAAATCCAGAGATGGGATCGAGATAATCCGGTTCGATCAGAAGATTTACATCTGGTTCCTGAAGCCCATGGGCCATATGGACAACTCCTGGAAGGACTGTCTCGGTAAGGTTAGCTTTGACACGAATCTTTCCTCTGGGAGTTTCCAGCCAAACCCAGTCATCAGGCCCGATGTCACGCTCAGAGGCATCAGAAGGATTCATGTCCAAAAGGGGATCCTTTCTTAATTCCTCACACCAAGGGACATTGTGCATTTCCGAATGTATAAACATTGGAAGTCGAGAGCCTGTATTGAGTATCAGAGGATAATTGGAAGGATCTTTGGAGAGAGAAGAATGCCGTGGTTCCCTATAGATGGGGAGGGCATCAAATCCTGCTTCCCTCAAAATGGTTGAAGTGATCTCCATCTTGCCAGAAGGGGTAGGAAAACCTGACTTTTCATACTTTTTATATCCTGACTTCAAAGGATTACGGACATAAGTTCCCTCTGGACACTTTCGAAGTTCCTCGGCAGTATAATTAGAGGGTGCCATCAGTTCATCGATGGCAGCATCAACGTTTCCATTCCAGAAGAGGTTTTCCAGGCCTAAATGTCTAGCCATGTCGAAGATGATTTCAAGATCCGAACGAGATTTTTCAACAGGATTGATCACAGGTGACGTCAACATCAGATATTTGGAATTCCAATGCTTCAGTTCTGTTCGTTCAAAAGATGTCGCTGCAGGCAGAACTAAGTCCATCCATTGACAGGTGTCGGTAAAGAAAAGATCGGTGTTCACCAGAAAGTCGAGGCTCAAAAGGGATTCTTTAAAAAAATCTGATCCTGGCCACATACGGTAATTGAGGCCAAAACCGATGAAGGCCTTCAGTGGATAAGGTTTTCCAGATTTGATTTGAAAAGGAATGGCCATGGAATGAGCCTCAGGAGTGTAGTAACGACACCAGATCGGGAAACGATCCTCACCAATCCTGGGAGGAAGCTCTTTCAGTGTCTTAACAAGACGTATCTTCTCTTCATTGGTAGGCGCTCCACTGGTCGTGTAGAGATAGGTGATCGGTTCCACCCAGTTACCGCCAGGAATATCGAAGTTGCCGGTTAACCCTGGCAAGAGAAGAATGGCCCTGTGGTTTTGAAAACCGTTGAGGTGGTGGGTAGTGGAAGAAGCGCTGGTCATCAAGGCTGCGGGCTTTGTCATGCCATAGAGCCTCGCCGCCTCTCGAATTTTCTCCTTTTGAACTCCTGTCATCTTCTCTGCCCACTCCAAGGGATGTTCCTCAATATAGTCCACCAATTCATCAAACCCCAGAGTCCACTTCTCTACAAAGTCTCGGTCATAGAGTTTCTCTTCGATCAAGACGCGAATCATCCCCAGCGCTAATGCCCCATCCGTTCCAGGCCGCAACTGTAGATGAAGGTCGGCTTTCTCTGCAAAAGATGAAAGCCTGGGATCCACCGAAATGAACTTAACCCCCTTCTCCCTTAGATCAAGAAGGGATCGGGTCAAAGTGGAATTCGTATAGAAGGGATTTGAAGACCAGTTAAGAAGACACCGCGTCTTGGGGAGATCAGGCCGGCCAAAATATCCATAGGTGAGTTTTCCCGCAACGGTCGGCGAGGAGGAACAGACACTCGATTCCGTAGCATAATTGGGTGAACCAAAGCCGTGGGCAAGACGCTGAAGAAAGGGTCGAAACCATTTTGGATAACCTGCAAAAAAAATGACTGACTCCGGACCATATTGATCTCGAATCTCAATCAGTCTGGAGGCGATCACAGAGAGGGCCTCTTCCCAAGAGATCCGCTCCCAATTCTTGCTTCCCCTTTCTCCCCTCTGAATCATGGGATATTTCAACCGATTTTTTGCATAAACATACTGGAGGCTCGCTGCCCCTTTAACGCACAAAGTTCCTTCATTAGCAGGGTGTTCTAACATCCCCTCCACTTCTATCAGTCGGCCATTTTCCACACGGGCATTGATGCCACAATGACTATGGGGGTTACAGATTGAACAAAAGGTCTTCAGGATGGGCATCTCGCCACCTCGATCATCGTCTTCAAATTCTTCATCGGTGTTCCAGGGGGGACAGCACATCCAGCCATGAGAATAAATCCATTTTTACCTCCCTGTTTAAGAGATCTCAAGGTCTCTCGTTTCACATCTTCAGGTGTCCCAAAAAGGAGGACCATGGGGTCGACATTTCCTCCGATCCCACAGCGACCAGCCACGGTTTCCTTTGCCAGGGTGAGGTCCATACACTGATCAAGGCTTAAGATTCTCGCTCCGGTCTCTGCTATCAGGTTGAGAATGGGCTCCGTATTTCCGCAGACATGGAGGATGACAGGAATCTCCAGGCCTTTAATCAAACGTTGAAGATGGGGAAGGACAAATTGGCGGTAGATCTTCGGAGAGATCATGGTTGAAGAACTCACAGGGTCTGCGATGATCAATCCATCCATTCCAATCTCTGTAAGGGCATGGCCGAAATCGGAAAGGAGGTAGCCGACCTTATCTATCATCCCCTCAACCATTGGACTATCCTTGATCAGGCCCCTCATCATCTTCTCTGCACCGAGGATTCGAGAAGAGGTGGTAAAAGGACCCTCCACAAGGCCCAATACGGGCACTTCTCTTTCAGGGAATCGGACGAGTTGTTCTGCAACATTTAATATGATGGGAAGTCTTCCATCTTTTCGGATGTCCACCTTAGGGAGTGCCCTTACATCCGCTTCATTCTTGATTTCCATTGAAGAAACATCCGCCCCTGAAGAACGGAAAACAAGGGGACATCCGAATGCCTCTGGGATATAAAGAGCATCAAGGTAAGCGAAGAGGGCGTCGTATCCAATTTCTTTCTGGGCATTGATTTGGGCCTTGACAAAGGCCTCCGGACTAAAAAGGAGTTCTTTTAGAGGAACCCCTGAGAATCTTGCAACCCAACCACTCACGGAAGGGATGGCAGGGACTTCCTCAACCTCTTCCAGGGCTATGACTTTCTTAAATGTAACAATTTTTTTACTCAAATCGGTATGATCCATTCTAATTCCCTGCCATCCCTAACCCTCTCATTTGGAATATTTTTCCAAAAGCAGACGAGCATCATCAAAGATTTTTTTCCCGGGGAGTCCCTTTGCTTCCATATCCGCGATCCATTTACCATTCAGAGGTTTGATCTGATCGGCCCATCTTTTCTTCTCCTCTGATGAAAGTGAGAGAATTTCTGCCTTCACTTTTTTCGCAGCCTCCATCCCTAATGAATCATATTTATCATAGGAGGCGCCAGCAGTCTCTGACATACGAGAACCGCAAAGCTCTTCGATGATCTTTTGTATGTCTGGTGAAAGACCATTCCAGGTCTTTGGGTTTATCGCAAAACCCATGCTCATGACATAAAGATTCGAAAGGGTGTGGTGCCTCGTCAATTCATAAAGTTTAAAATCTATAATAACAGAGAAGGGAACCACAGCGCCTTCTGCCATTCCCCGTTGAAGGGCATCATAGACTTCAGGAATGGGGATGGTGAGCGGGGAGACCCCTAATTCTCTAAGAAGGGCTGTCTGTAAGGGACCAGGGCTCCTTATCCTTAACCCTTTGATATCTTCTAACTTAGTGACAGGTTTTTTTGTCATATGGAGATGACCGGGTCCATGAGTCCAAAGTGTTAGAAGTTTGATGCCAGGATATTCCTGCTCCAGATATTTATCATAGAGTTCCCAGATGACTCGACTGCCAACTTTCGCTGAAGGGACGTTAATAGGAAGTTCTATTACAGAGGTAAGCGGAAATCGGCCGGCGGTATATCCATGGATGAATAAAGCGAGATCGGTAATCCCGTGCATCGTCATATCGTAGTGATCCTTCGCCTTCCCTAAGGCTTCCCCAGGATAGATGGTTACTTTAACCCTTCCCTTGGTTCGCTCCTCAACTTCCTTAGCGAAGGGGGCGAGCACATCCACGTGTAGGTTATGCATAGGTGACATAAAATGGGATAGTTTCAATTCGATAGGCTTCACAGCCTGGGCATAAGAAAACTTTCCTGTAGCAAAGATAAAAACTAAAAATAAAGCCATCGCCAATAAGAAAATTCTTTTTTTCATCTTCCTCCCTCCCTCGTATAATGTATTTGATTGATTAAAATAATTTCAAGAAGATCAGTGTTATCATCGATCACCTCCTTTGGTAGGAATCAGCAGCGCTCCATCCACCTCTTCCAGGTCGAACCACCATTTCTTTTTAGGTTTTGGTTTTCCGTATCCTATGAGATCATCTGCCCGGACAGCAATACTTCTTGCCATAGAAGAGTTACGCACTGCCCAACCGACGGCTCGGTGAAAAAGGGTGTAAGGCTTATTTGCCGGACAGACCTTGATGCAGGTTCCGCATCCCGACCCTTTGGGGTTTCCAACGCGCATCTTCGTGCATTTCTCAACATCCGAAGGCCATCGCTCATAACCATTGAACATGACCTTTCCCCCATCGCTCAGAGCTCCTGAAGGACATTCCCGTGCACACTTCTTGCATTTTGAACAAAAATCCTGTAGCCCAAAGTCGATGGGTTGATCAGGAAAAAGGGGCAGGTCTGTCGTCACCACGGCTGCTTTGAACCTTGGACCCAAAAAGGGATGAAGCACGGAATCGCCAATCCTGCACATTTCTCCGAGACCTGCCCAGAGGAGGATGGGGGGAACAACGACCTGATAATTTCTTGCGTGGTGGGCCCTTGCAGGATGCCCGAGCCTCCGGATATATTCTGCCATGATGCAAGCAATAAAACCGGATGTGGAATAGGCTAAGAAACTCATGGCATTGCTGATCCAGTCATGGCCATTGAATGCCTCTGCGGTCCTCCAGTCCTGGTCAATCAGAATGCCTATCGCGTATCGGTGATTCAGCTCGATCGGTTGACCATCAGGGAAACTATTTGTGTAAACGGCATAGGGAGGCAGTTTGCAGATTCCAACTGCGTCTGCTCTGAGAAAGTAGGCCAGTTCCTTAATGTGCCTGGATAACCGTTCGGGATCCTCCGGTAGGGGAGCTTTTTGCGATGCCACCAATCCATCTACGACATCTTTCAAATAGGCCGTCATCCAGGAGAGGGCGCCGGAGATGGGGTGTTTAACCACGAATCGTTGTCTTTCCCTTTGAAGAATAGGCCCATAATCGCCGCGGACTGCCTTATTGAAGCCGCTCTCCCGCTCATCCACTCTCTTGACCTGATCGTCCAGGATTTTAGTGGTTGGACGGTCAACCCTTTTCAGGGTATGCATGGGAAAGGGTTCGAAGTCGCGTTTGTGATAGCCGCTCATGACATCCTCCTGATGATGGATCTGATAGATGGGGGACTACAGTTTCATCAGTCGCCTCGCATTGCCCTCAAAAATCGCATGGCGCTCTGCCTGACTGATCTCTAAACTCTCGATGATTTCTATTGTCCACCGGATATAAGCCGACCCTTTTTCAGGATCAAAGGGCATATCCGATCCGAATAGGGTTCTATCTGATCCGAAGAATTTCAACCCGCAAATGGTCGCTTCCCTTGCCCCAAAAACAGCCGTGTCTGCATAGAAGAGCCGGAAGTAGTCCAGTGGGCGCCTCTTAAGCTTCTTCAGCAAAAGGGTATAGTCTTCATCAGAGGTCCGGGTACCCAACTGATCCCAGCCCGGGCCGACCCTGCCTTCAAAATAGGGGATCATGCCACCCAGGTGGTGAGTGATAATCTTGATATCGGGATGCCGGTCAAAGAGACCTGAAAAGACCAGATGTGCCATGGCTACGCTCGTTTCATAGGGCCACCCGAAAGTCCACCAGATCTCGTAATGGCTTTTGGGTTCCCCTTTGTAATCCGGAAAATCGGCTCCCCGTGCAGGATGCATCCAGATGGGACGGTCCAGTTCAGACATGAGGTCAAAGAGTGGCATGGTTTCGGGTTTATCCAGAGGTCTTCCCGATACATTCGTAAAGATCTGCACCCCCACGGCCTTGAGATCTATGATCGCTCGCCTTCCTTCTTTTAACAGCCCCTCCGGGTCATTCATGGGCAATGAAGCAATGAATCCGGGAAAACGATCAGGGTATTTCTGGACGAGCTCGGCCATCCCGTTATTGGCCAACTTAGCCATCTCCGTGGATATGGGCGGTGGACCAAAGACTTCAATCGGAGGAGAGCCAAGACAGATCACTTGAACATATTCATCGAATTGATCCATGATTCTGAACCGTTCATCGAGGTCCACAATGCAGGGAACGCTTCTGACTCGTTTATGCATATCCTTAGCGTTCGGTGCAACCTCGATCATCCGATCGAAGTACTTCTTTGGAAAGATGTGAGCAAAGATATCGATCTTCATGATGAAGCTCCTTTAGGTTTGGATTTTGCGATTAAAAAAAGAAAAGAGTTTTCCCTTCCTGTATTGAGGGATCAGCACAAGCCCCCCCAATCCTATTCCGATCAGACTGGTTGCCATTCCAGGATGGATCAAGAGAACCGCTCCAATGATCAGGAGTCCTCTTCCCAGCCATCCGATTTCCTTTTTTAAGAAACCCACTATCCCGATGCTTAATAAAAGGGTCCCGATGACGGCCGGGAGGGTGGCCAATAGAATCTCCGAAAGCGATCCTATGAGTAATAAAGAGGGATAGAAAATGAACATATAGGGGAGAATAAAACCTGCCAGGGCGAATTTAAAGGCGGTCCATCCTGTTTTCATGGGGTCGGAATTTGCAATGGCTGAACTTGCATAGAAGGCAAATCCCACAGGAGGCGTCACCATACAGAGCATGCCGAAGTAGAAGATAAAGAGATGAGCGGCCAAGGGGAGGACACCCATCTTAATTAAGGGAGAGGCGACTGTTGCTGCAAGCAATACGTAGCAAACCACCGTGGGCAAGCCCATCCCTAAAATAAGGGAAGCGATCATGATGAAAGGAAGAGCCAATCCCAATCGATCTCCGGAAGCGTAGAGAACGAAATCAGCCAGTTTCGATCCCAAACCGGTCAGGAGAACGATCCCGATAATAATGCCTGCACTGGCGCAGGCAGTGCAGACGAGAAGGGCGCTCTTTGCCGATACTTCGGAAAGAAGCATTCCCTTTCTGATCCCGATTCTTGTGGTTCTGGAAAAAGCGCTGAGAATCAGGATGATCAGAATGGTATAGAGCACGGCCTTGGTTGGTGTAAATCCCTTTGCCATCAGGAGAATCAGGGAAAGGATGGGGATGGAAAAAGTCCATTTCTCTCTCATGACGCTTAAGAAAGAAGGTAATTCCTCTTTTGGGAGACCACGGAGATCATTCTTTTTTGCGTAAAAATGGATGATGGCAAATAGGGCAAAATAATAGAGAAGGGCTGGAAAGATGGCGGCTTTGCAGATGGAGATATAGGGAATTCCCAGATATTCTGCCATGATGAAAGCAGCGGCGCCCATGACGGGCGGCATGAGAGCTCCACCCGTGGAGGTGACGGCTTCGATGGCCCCTGCCACATGGGGTTCAAATCCTGCTCTCTTCATCATCGGAATAGTGAAGATTCCATCCACCGTTACATTGGCCACAGCGCTTCCCGAGATGGTACCGAAGAGGGCGCTGGAGAGGACGGAAATTTTTGCCGGTCCGCCGGTCAAGCGGCCGAAGAGAGATCGAGCCAGATCAAGGATGAACTCCGTTCCTCCGGAAGCGGCATAGATGATCCCAAAAACGACAAAGAGATAGATGTAATCGAACATGACCGTAAGGGCAACCCCGAATATCCCGTTCTGGGTCAGAGCCAGGGTTGTGGCTATCCGCTCCAGATCATATCCACCATGGGAAAGAGGGGGAGGGAGGAGGTGTCCGAAAAAGGCATAGAGTAAAAAGGCGATATTGATGACGACCAAAGGTTTCCCCACGGTTCTCCGAGTGGCCTCCAGAACGAGAAGGACGGCAATGAGGCTGATCCAGAGATCTCCTCCCGTGGGCGCCCCCACACGAAAGATCAGTTCCCAATAATCGGCCGTAATATAAATACCGATGAGGCCGCTCAAAGCAGCGAAGAGAAGATCGAGAATTAAAATCCAACCGGAGGAAGAGTTCGGGATAAAGGGGTAAAGAAGAAAGGAGAGGGAGAGGGAAAGGCTGAGAAAGATGGCCAGTTGTCTTAAAGGCTCCAATAAAAAAGTGGAAGCATTCACCACCGTATAGAGGGTGAGAGAGACAGCGACCACAGTGGATGCTCTTTTTCGCAAAGAGGATCGAAGGAGAGGAGCGGCCATTCCCTCCCGATCCGGCGTCTTTTCCAATTTCCCTATCCTCCCTTAAAAAAACGGCATTCTCTTCGTCATCTCAATCGTTCCAAACTTTCTTCTCTTTGAAGTATTTGATTGCGCCGGGATGATAAGGATTGGCAAGTTTTGTGGCGGCCCAATCAGGGGTGATCATTTTCATCGGTCCGTAAGCTTCTCCCAGGGATTTCACATTCTCCATAAGTGTCTTGGTCAACCTGTAGACGAGTTCAGGATCGGTATCGTTTCTGACAGCCAGCTGCATCCCGAAATCCGGGACGATCATGTCTTGAGAGACCTCTTTAAAGGTGTGGGCTGGGATCCGCTGTTTCCCGTAGTAGGGATGTTTTGCAATCATCGCATCAAGAACCTTCTCCTCCATAAAGAGGATGTCAATCTTCGCGGTGGCTTGGAGCTCATGGATAATGGGGATGGTCGTGATGGCCGCGTCTACCTTTCTATCCTTCAAGGCATCCGCTCCCGCACCAATACCAAGGAAGAGGGGCGTGAAGTCTTTATAGGTTAATCCATAAGCCTCGAGGATGGCCTTGGCATTCGGCTCCAGTCCTCCACCTGCAGGACCGACATTGACCCGTTTCCCTTTCAAATCGGAAAGACTCTTAATTCCGGAACCACTCAGGACGACGTAACTATTGGAATTGGGAATCAGCCGCATCAGAATGCTGAACTCGATTTTTTTCTTCCAGGGGGGGTCTCCTTTCAGAGCCTGAAAGGCCACCTGAGGAGTGACGACAGCCAATTGGATCTTGCGATCATCCAGTAGCCGCAAATTTTCGATCGTCCCGGCCGTGATTTCTGCGGTCACATTCACTTCCGGTAAGAATTTGTTTAAACACTGAGCCACGGCCAGTCCAGCGCTATGGAATGTTCCACCCACAGAAGCGGTCCCCATGTGGAGTTGGGTGACGGCCTGGGCTGAGAAAGCCCCCATTAGAACAATCACCATCGTTAGAAGAAAATAATGGATCTTCATTTAAAAACCTCCTTTCCCTTTATTTAGAGATAGAGCATTTCAGGACCAAAACGGATCGTTATGGCCTCCACTGGGCAGTCGAGACGACAAGACCCGCAATGCCAGCATTCATCGGGATACTTAACGTAAGGAATATTTCGAACCCCATCAAAATGAATGACATCTAATGGACAGTGACGATCGCAATTACCGCAACCTATACACTTTTGGAGATCTATAACAGGTGGCATCGTTCGCCTCTCCTATTCAAAAATCTCTCCCCCCTAAGAGACTGTGTCGTAATTCACCATTCGCCCTTCGACACGCTCAAGACGAACGGCTAAATAATTGATTTTTAACGTGCCGTGGTCCGTTCGTGGTGAGCCCTTCGACTCACCGTTCGCCCTGAGGTTCTCGAAGGGTGAACGGTTCGCTCAGGACAGGCTCTGTCGAACCATGAACGGACTAACGACACAATCTCTTAGGAAAGAGGGATCTTATCGTAATCTAACTTTTTGAAGGAAGTCTTCATCCCCTGCTCCGTTTTCCATAACACGATTTGGCCCTCATATTCTTCATCTACCTCCGGATAATCTGTCCTGTGATGATAGACGCCAAATCGGGTCTCCTTCCTCGCCAGAGCAGCGGTGCACATCATCTTGGCAACCTCTAAGATTTGATGGGTTTCGTGCACGCGCATCAATTCATGATAGTTCTTGGCCCTTATCTCTTTGAAACATTGACTCAACTCCTCTAATTTCTCAAGAGCCACCTGGAGGCTCCTTTCATTCCGTGCAGGTCCTGCATTCTGCCAGAGCATCTTTCTCAATGTATCCTCAACTTTACGGTAGGAAATCGTTCCCGAAGTCCTCATGGGAGCAAAAGCCTTCTTCCTCAATTCTCTAATCTGAGGCAGACGCAATTTCGGCTCTTTTCCAGACCCCATGGCAAATTCTGCCGCCATCTTTCCTGCAAGATATCCACCTGTGGTGCAGATGTGGACACACCTCATCTGATCGGCACAGTCTCCTGCTGCGAAGAGCCCAGGAGCAGTCGAAGCTGTTTTTTCATCTATTAAAATCCCGCTTCCACAAACTTCCGATGGTCCTGCCTGCATCCCTTCAGAGGGCATGATTTCGAGAAGGTCCTTTCCAAGATCAACTCCCTTCTGCTCGATAAAATCTGGAAGCGTATCTTTATCATAGCCCAAAGTCCTTTTTAAATGATCAAGATCACTTTGAGAAAGATGGCGGCAGTCAATGTAGACCGGCCCCCTCCCTTCGTAGAGCTCCTTCATCACTCCTTCTACCAGTTTATAACGGGGAGATCTATTCCCTGAAGGATGGTATCTTGACATGAATTCTTCCCCGGAGGCGTTCACAAATTTTCCACCCATTCCTGTCAAGGCGTTCAAACCGGCTGCGCTGAAACCTCTTGGAACAACAGTGATCCGTACGAATTCCATATTGGCAAGTTTCGCTCCCACTTCATAAGCCATGGTTTGAGCTGCTCCGGTATTGGCCGGACATTGCCAGGTGTTAAATGGGAGCCCGGAAGGGTTCTCGAACAATCGGTTAGTGTTCCCTGTGGCAAGGACAATGGCTTTTGCTTTAATGATGTAAAAATTTCCGTTCCGGATATTGAACCCTACTGCACCGGTCACATTTTCTCCATCGGTGAGGAGCCCTGAGATGGAACATTTTTCCAGCACTTCCGCGCCAAGGCGCAGCGCTTCTTTGGCAAGAAGGGGTTTCAGTTGCTTTCCATTGAAATTGATGAAATAAGGGCCAGGCTGACCCAAGGACTGGGTTCGGAAAAAGTTCCCGTCAGGTTGTTTGAGTGTACATCCGATCCTGTCCATCCTTTCAATGGCTGCATCCAATTCCTTGCAGAACACGGCATTCTGGACGCTGAGATTGACCACGCCCCTGGCTATCCTGCCCACCCACTCCAGATAGGCTTCTTGGGTATCCCATGTATCCGTGCCTAGATAAGCCATGAAATGATCTACGCCACCGGCGATGGCGCCACATCGATAGAGCGAACTTTTGTCGGCAATGAGCGCCCGGGCACCCTTCTCCAGAGCCGCTATCGCTGCATTGTTCCCGGCTAAACCACCTCCTACAATCAGGACATCCGTTTCAAAGGTTACCCCCAATTTTTCAAGATTCTTTGCCATTTCAGATCACACACTCCTTTACCATTGATCAAGTTTGAAGAGTTGGGTGGCGTTCTTCCAGAGAATCTTTTCAGTATCCTCTTCCGAAAGACCCAAGCTCTTAATGAAACCAATGACCTTTTCCGGTCCTCCGATGGGATGAGCATAATCCGTACCGACGAGCATATGGTCAGGCCCCACAAACTCCAGAGCACATTTCATGGCTGGAAGATAAAAAGAGATCGCATCGATATAGACGTTCCTCTTGTAATACTCCAGGGGCGTCCTTTCCAGAGAGAAACCATATTCCTTTGAATAGGTCCTGAAGCAGTCTTCAACCCTTCCAACCAGATAGGGGAAAACGCCACCGAGATGGGCATGGATGATCTTCAATTGAGGAAATCTTTCAAGCACACCCTGAAAGATGAGCCCGGTTATGGCCATGGTCGTATCAAGGATAAAGCCGAAAAGGGAGAGCGGCATATGGACCTTCTTCATCACCTCGGTCGTGAGGGGAGGAGCAGGGTGTAAGAAGATGGGTATCCCGTAAGCCTCAACCGCTTCATAGATCGGAAAGAATTTCGGCGAGTAGATCGGTGTGCCTTTGATATTTGAGAAGAAAGTCACCCCCTTTGCGCCGAGATCCCTATAGGCTCGCTCGAGCTCTTTTACAGATTCTTTCACATCCTGAAGCGGAAGGGTCGCATAGGAATAGAGGCGGCCTCTATACCTTTCACACACAGCAGCAAAATAGTCATTCACCTTCTTTGCCCAGATCACACCTTCTCTTTTCGATACGAGTTCCACGCTGGGCGTCGTAAGGCTCATGATCTGGATATCGATTCCATATTCATCCAGGTCCTTCATCCGGGCCTCAGGATCATAGTGTCCGGCCTTGTTCACCGTAGACAACCGTGTCCCTTTGTAATAAAAGAGCATCTCCCCTGGCCCTGTTCGCTTCAACGTTGTCCTACCCTCCCTCCCTTCGAGATAATCCATCCATTCCTTAGGATAAAGATGGTTATGAATATCAATGACTTTCATGATTGAACCTCCATCATCTCAACTTACCGATGTCTCACTCATATGGAACACCTCTTGGGGCACGTGAGCAAATCACGTGGATGAGGATAAGTATTCCGATCAATAAGTAACCAATAATATCTGTGACCCAATAGGGGTAAATCAAAAAAAGCCCAGCGGCCAAAAACCCTAAACGTAGAATCCATCCCATGGTCTTCAACAGATATCCCTGCAATGCAACCGCCATACAGGTAATAGCAATAAAGGATGTCAATACCCTGAGAAGAATCATTTCCAATTGACCCATAAGGAGGATCTCTGTGCTGTAGACAAAGAGATAGGGGACTAACCATACCGGCAAGGAAACCAGGAAGGCGAGGTTTGTTGTCCTCACAGGATCCGAACCTGCTATGCCGGCCGCTGCAAAGGAGGTCGGAGCGACAGGGGGGCTAATATTGCCCAGGGTTCCGAAGAAGAAGACGAAGAGGTGCGCTGCCATTGGATGGATTCCGGCTTTGATGAGCGCAGGCGCTGCCAGTACGGCCAGAATCAGATAGCACGTCACTGGCGGAAGGGGAAGTCCAAGGATAATGGATGCAATCATCGTCAGAACAAGGAGGAGAATGGCGCTCCCGCCGGCAAGGGTGATGAGGATATCCGAAAAACGCTCCCCCATGCCTGCCATGCTGATCGCCCCTGTGATGATGCCGGCGGAGGCGCAGCAGGCCGCCACAATGAGGGTTCCTTTTGCGCCCTTTTCGAGAGCGGAGACGATTTCTCGAAAGCCCATCCTCGTCCCCCGGCGTAGCATGCTCGCCAGGACACAGGCAATCACACCCCAGAAGGCAGCTCTCGGTGGCGTGCTTGCTCTGATCACGAGGAAGTAAATGAGAACCAGGATAGGGATGAGCATATGCCCTTTTTCTCTGAAAAGGGTTCTCAGTGTGGGAAGCTCCGACTTCGGGAATCCGCGGAGTCCCAGCTTGACGGCCTGCAACTCAATAACCATGTAAAGCGCTACATAGAAGAGGATTCCAGGGATGATGGCCGCCCTCACCACATCCAGGTAGGTCCCGCCGATCATTTCGGGGATAATAAAGGCGGCTGCTCCCATGACCGGAGGCATGATCATGGAACCTGTTGATCCAACAGCCTCGATGGCCCCGGCCATCTCCGGCTTGTATCCCGCCCTCTTCATGAGGGGGATCGTAAAGACACCCACGGCTGCCACGTTGGCCACCTGACTCCCTGTGATCATTCCGAAGAGGCAGCTTCCCAGGACAGCCGCCTTTGCCGGTCCGCCCCTGTACCTCCCGAAGAGCGCCATTCCGGTGTCCATGAAGAGAGGTCCTGTTCCGGAGACCTGCAGAAACGCACCGAAAATGATGAAAACGACGATGACCGTGGCTGAGACTGCCAGTGCAGGCCCGAGGATTCCGTCGGTGCTGAAAAATAAAAAATTGATGACCTGCTCGAAGGTGAAGCCCGTATGGGCCAGATAGAAAGGAAGGTGATCCCCAAAAGCCAGATAGAGAAATCCGATGAAGCAGATGATCACAATGGCCCATCCGATGACTCGCCGCGTTGCTTCAAGCACCAAGAGGATGGCTAAAAGGCTGCAGAAGGAATCGAGGGTATTTGGAATCCCGGTGCGAAAACTGATGTTCTCATAGTCGAAAAAGACGTAAAGGCCGATGAATAAAGAAAGCAGAAGGAAAACAATGTCAATGGCTGTGATTGGTCGGCGCTCGTCAGTGGCCTTGCCCTCCCCCGTTTCCTCGCTCCTTGACCTAAAGGGGAAGAGTAGAAAGATAAGGCCAAGAGCAAAGGAGAGATGGATGGTCCGCTGTTGAACCCCTGGTAGCTGACGGACACCAGCGGTATACATATGGAAGAGCGCCATTGCGAGGGCAATCGCAAAGGTGAGAATGCGACGGACTCCCCATTTCTTTGCCTCTTCCTTGGGAGTGGAACCAATCTCCTGATCAGGTTTCATTATAATCGGGCACGTTTCCCCTTCACCCCGTTAGAAATAATGTTCCGCTGCTCCCTCCGGGCCAGAGGCCCTCTGGGCCGGCGGCTGCAGCGGGGTTACATTTCAGAATAATTCCGGGTTCCGCCCCGTAGGGGGTTCCACCCCGGAGGGCGGGGTTTAATGCCCCGCTGGAATTTCTAACGGGGTTCACTTCTTCATCGCACCGATCTCTTTATGGTATTTCTCTGCTCCGGGATGGAAGGGCACTGAAATCCCCTTCATTGCATCTTCAGCCGTCATATCCCTTGCCGATCGGTGGATGGCATAGTAATCTGCCTTACGATCGAAGAGGTTCTTGAGAAGTGCGTAGACATAATCGGTGCTTACGTTTGAAAGGGTAAAGAGGGCAGTGGCAAACCCATAGATGAGGGTGTCCTGCTCCAAGCCCTTATAGGATTTGGCTTTGACCACAGTCCCATAATAGGATGGATGCTCAGCCACCACCTTCTTCAGGACTGTTTCGTCTATCGGGACAATCCGGACATCGTGTCTCAGAGCAAGTTCGGTATAAATGGCAATGGGATACCCTCCTCCAACGAAACCACCGTCGAGACTTCCATCTTGTATCCCTTCGACACTCTCCCTGTAGGTGTAGTAGTAGGGTTTGAAATCATCCTTCGCCACACCGGAAGCTTCGAGGAACCGAAGAGCGCTATTGGCAACCGTACTCCCCGGACCTCCAATGCCAATACGCTTGCCCTTTACATCAGCAAAGGATTTGATCGGGGATTTGCTGGGAACTACTAAATACATATCAGAAGCGTTAACAAAAACGATCCCCCTAAGATTTGTAAATGGTTTTCCAGCAAACACCCCCAGGCCTTTATAAGCATCCGCGGCATCCGGAGTTCCGAAGATGGCAAAGGATGGCTTTTTCGCATCGTCCCGTGCCATCATGCGCCTCACCATATCCATGGTTCCCGTGGTGGCCTCGTGAACGAGATGAGCAGTAGGCAGATGCTTGTTGGTTAAACTTACGATCCCTGCTCCGAGAACATAGGCAGTGCCACCCACGGGAGGCGTATAGAGCGGGATAAGTTCGGATGCTGCCCGAAGTGTCGTTGGTGGAATGGTTGCGATCAAAGCGAAGATTCCTACTACTAATAAAGGAATAGGCTTTGTCCATTTCATCTTTCTACCTCCTTCTCTTGAGAGCTTTCCCATGGGTCTGGGGGACCCACTACCCCCTCCATGGTTATTGATGATCGGTTTCGGCTTTCTTCAAACTTCCCTGAATCTGGTGAATGTGTTTTCGCATCAATTCATAAACCTTTTGAGCATCCTTCTCTTTCAGTGCCTTCAGAATCTTTCTGTGGTGCCTCACCGTATGGGAGGCGATTTCGATATTTTTCGGTGAATTATCCACGATCCCAGAAGACATATCTTTCAGAACGTCGAGCACGGTCTTCATCGTTAGGGCGAGGACTGCATTCCGGGTCGATTCAGCAAGGAGGGAATGAAATTCTATGTTCTTCACCCTCGCTGAAACATTCGATTTGATAATGGCAAGAGCCTCTTCAATATTCCCCTTGAGTTTTTGAAGGTCCCCGGGGCTCATTCGTTCGCAGGCTAACCTTGAAATGCTCGGTTCAAGGATCATTCGTGCTTCCGTCAGCTCGTTCATGGAGGTCCTCCGAATGCGAAGGATGGAGGCGAGGGATTCGCTCATCGGCCTCGAATTGATCTCGGCCACAAACACACCGGAACCGGGTTTGATGGTTAATAACCCAGCCGTCTCCAGACTTTTAAGGGCCTCCCGGATGGAGATGCGGGAGGCTTGAAACCGCTCCACCAGTTCCCGCTCCGGGGGAAGCCTATCCCCTGGCTTCATGGCTCCCCGAAGGATTGCACCTTTTATCTGCTGGACGATGCGCCCGGAGATCTTTCCGCTTTTGACCGGTCGAAAGGGGTTCATAACAATTGGTATGACATCTGTCCTATTACCAACTTAAAAGGGGGCTGTCAAGCGAAAATGTGTGGATTTGACAAATTGCCTCACTCCAAATAGAATGGAGTCCTTCCGAATTGCATTAGTCTTAGAGAAGGAGACCCGCAATGATCAAGCCGTGGCCGAAGATTCGAACCCGATCCACACAATCCTATCGTGTCTTCTCCATACGGACAGATATCGTTCTCTCACCGCGGACCAATCTCGAACACGACTTCTACATCATCGAATCAAACGACTGGGTCAATATCATTCCTCTCGCTGACGATGATCAGGTGGTCATGGTGAGACAGTACAGGCATGGTTCAAGAGAGGTAACCCTGGAGATACCAGGAGGACTCGTGGATGCAGGAGATACACCCGAAGAGGCGGCCGCCCGGGAATTATTGGAGGAGACAGGCTATACGGCAGGTGAATGGATAAAGATTGGAGAGGTCAACCCGAACCCCGCCATCTTTAATAATCGCTGTCATACCTTTGTCGCTCAAAATATCAGAAAGGCCGCTGATCTCAAACCCGATCAGACAGAAGATATCGAGGTCGTTCTCGTCCCTCTTTCCGAAATTCCGGAATTGATTCGGATTGGAAAGATCGACCATGCCATTGTGATCACCGCCTTCACCCATTACTTTCTCCGGTGCCCGGAAGGATTGAAAAAGCCTTGACTCCCCTCAGCATCATTCTCGTCCTGATTTCAGCGCTCATCCACTCCTCATGGAACTTCTTCACCAAGAGGGGGAACTTCCCAGTGGAATTTTTTTTCTGGGTCTTCCTTTGGGGAACATTCCTCTATCTTCCATTCTTTTATTTCTCCGGGCTTTTCCCGAGCCTTCTCTTACAGGCTCCAGGCAAACTCTGGACACTCAGTATCATCTCAAGCCTGATTCAAACTCTCTACCTTATCTCTCTGATCAAGGCATACCAGATGGCAGAGCTCTCTCTGGTCTATCCCATCTCACGTTCAGCGCCTCTGTTCACACAGGTCTGGGCGGTCTTATTGATCGGTGAAATCCTCTCAATCACGGGAGTCGTTGGAATCGGTCTGGTGGTCGTGGGGATCTTCATCATTTCAATGAGTGGTTTTCGCCTCACTGCGGTCTTTCATCCTTCACGGCAGACTTCTTCCCGACCCTACCTCTTCGCCTTGATCGCCGCCGTCACAGGATCCGTTTATTCAGTCCTGGATAAGGTCTGTGTTCAAATGACCCATCCGGTCTTTTACTGTTGGCTCATTGATTTGTTCATGTGCATCGAGGTAGGGCTCTACGCGCTCCTCCAGAAAAGGAATATCCTTCTAAAGGTGTGGGGTCAATGGAAGAAGGAAATCTTTCTCATCGCGCTTTTGCAAAATGCGTCCTATCTGCTCGTCCTGGTGGCTATGCAGATGAGCAAAGTGAGTTATGTGGTGGCCTTCCGTCAGGTGAGCGCCCTTTTCGGCGCAGGACTGGGAATCCTCTACCTCAAAGAAACCCAGTGGAAGACTCGAATAACGGGCGCCCTGATCCTCACGATCGGTTTAATTCTGGTTGGATTGGCAAAATGAGTTTGTTATTTTAAAATGATGATTTGACCCCAATTGAGTTAAAATTTTCGTAACAATTTAGCTGTTTTAAAAAAACTTGTAAAATCCCTTCCCACCTCCCTTTGCCTGCCTCTGGCAGGATAAAAAGGCCAAAGGGAGGAGAAGGGTTTTTTCCCTTTTGACAAAGGGGGATGAAGGGGGATTAGATTTTTTTTTCAAAGAGCTAAAGTGATACAAATTTTCGATAAAATCCCATCTCACTCCCCTTTGCTAAAGGAGAGAACTCATTGTCCTCCCCCTTTCATAAACTGATCCTTACCCATAAATAGGGGCGCTGGACACAAGGGGCACTCCGATAGATTCCCCATCCCCCTCCTGACCTCCCCCTTGAAGGGGGAGGAATGTAGGGATTACCTTCCCTTTCAGGAGGAGGAACATAACGATTACCCTCCCCTTCAGGGGGAGGGTCGGGGTGGGGGTGGGGTATGCCAAAGCCTCAATTGCACCAGTCGTACGTTCCATCCTTGTGTCCAGCCCCCCGACTTATGGGACACGGTCAGTTTCATAAAGGGGGATTGAGGGGGATTTAAAAGGTGGAGAAGTTTGAACCCTATTGAAAAGAGCAGCAGAACCCGATCTCTCTTCTCCTTCTGCGCCTTCCATTTCTTTGATGATGGCTTTACGGACTCCATCTACCTCCTTCTCCCTTTCATCGCCGCCGAGTTGAGTCTCTCCTTCAGCCAGGTGGGGCTGATCAAAGGGATCTTCTCTGGTTCGACCAGCCTCTTTCAATTTCCCTTGAGCCTCCTTGGAGAAAAGATCGGAGAGTTGACCGTCATTGCCCTTGGAACGTTCGGTCTTGCCGGCGGATTCTTAATCCTGAGCAGGGCCCATGCCTTTCCGGCCATTCTTCTCTCTCTCATCTTTGCAAAGATAGCCGGAGCAGGCCAGCATGGATTGAGCTCCTCCATCCTCTCCAGGGTCTTCGAAGCTTCGGGCCGCCGTGCAGCCATGGGGACCTATAATTTTTCCGGGGATCTGGGAAAGGTATCCATCCCTTTTCTTTTGGCGCTCCTGATCAACCTCTGGGGTTGGAGACAGGCGACCCTGATCCTCGCCATTTTAGGAATCGCAGGGGGCGGCGTTCTTTACGGTCTCGCTCCAAAGCGGAAGGAAGATGCCCTGTTCCTCCGGTCTAAAGAATCTCCATCGGAAGAGAGGAGGTGGGGGCTTAAAGATCGAAATAGTTTCTCGGCACTCCTGACCATCGGGATCATTGACATGGCGGTACGCAATGTTTTTCTCACTTTTCTCCCCTTTCTTCTTCTACAAAAGGGAATCCCGTCTAATAAAGTTGGCTTTGCTCTCACCCTGATATTCGCCGGAGGCGCCGCCGGTAAATTTATCTGCGGAGTTCTTGCAGAGCGAATGGGAATCATTCCCATGGTGGTGGGGACGGAAATTTTAACCGCTGTGGGAATTTTGATCCTGACCCTTCTTCCCCCTTCGGGTATCTGGGTCCTCTTACCCTTCGTAGGGATCGTATTAAATGGAACATCCTCAGTTCTTTATGCTACGGTGGCAGAGATTTTTAATCCGGCTTCACGGGCGAGAGGGTATGGGCTCTATTATGCCATTACATTAGGGGCTGGAGCAGTCTCTCCTATGGCCTTCGGTCTGCTCACCGACTCGATGGGCCTCTCTTTTACAATCGCGATGACATCCCTGTTGGTTCTCCTCACCATTCCCCTGAGCCGGTATCTCTCTCTCAAACCTTAAGAGTTGATCCGGGTATTGAGTGGGTAACCTCCCATTATGCTAAGGCTTAACCCCCCCTTCATCCCCCAATCTAACGCCCCCTTCCTTCTTCCCCCTCTTAATATAAGAGGGGGAAGGGGGAGTTATAAGGGGGGATGAAGGGGGGGGTACACTTAAGAGGGGGAAAACACCCACACAAAAGCAAGAACCACTTTAAGAGACCGGATGGATCTTCTCGTGGATACAAATCTTCCTTCTTTTAAGTTCCTTGAAAACTTCCGATGGATCAAAGGCGAGTTCCGGGATAATGACGCCTTTGGCTTCAACCCTGCCGGAGGCAAGGATCTGTGTCCCGATGGCCATGGGGATGCCCACGCATCGTGTATAAGCCCTCAGTTTCTCCCAACCTTTCACCGACCCATCCGAAGCAGGATGGGTATGGGTCAGGATATGCTGAACCTTTTTCCCATCCCTGGCGCCGATGACTTCCACATGAAGGGCATATCCATAAAGATCCGTTGTCTGGCCCTCAGGGGCCTGCATTAAGTAAGCTCCGATCGCATCCAGTATGCCGGTTTCGGAACTTCCCAGCTTCACCTTCTCGTTGCGCATGAAACCCCAATCATAGAGGGCTTTAATCAACTGCATATTCTTTGGAGGCCAGGTGCCGCGGACTTCGATCAATCGCACGCCTTTATTGGCGAGATACTGGGCCGCCGTTTTCGTCTCCGCATGGGGAATAATATATTGAGGGTGGGTCCCATAGGGCGCGGGGAGTTCAATCTCTCTGGGTCTTGCAAAAGGCGGGACCTGGATGAACTTGCCGTCTTCGTAAACCACACGGCCGGGAAGATTCGGGGCGTATTCATAAGTCGTCGTCTCCGTGATTGACGCTGAAAACGCAATGGGCCGGAAGGCCCCGTGGCTGACACGGACAATCTCGACCGTTTCCATCTGATCGGCTGCATATTTCACCATCATATCAGTGGTCCCGGGGGTCATGCCAAATCCGGGGACATGGGTCTTACCATGATCCTTGAAGAGCCGGTCATACTTATACTCCTCCCCGAAACCGTTGAGGTTGATGCCATGGCAGCCTGCCTCCCCAATGCAGGCGGTCGTTTGATCGTTAAGGGAGATAGTGGTGCCATCCATGACAATCTCATACTCCTGCATCAGTTTCACTGTCTCTTTCTTGTCATTCACATCGACCTTTTTAAAATCGACCCGGGCGTCGTTGAGCCATTCCATCACTTCTCGGCCAGCCTTCTCATTTAAATCGCCAATGGTGATCGTCTTAAAATCAGAAAATTCGACAAGGTCATGGGCCGCCTCACGGCAAATTTTACCAGCTCCTCCCAGACATAATACTTTCATCGTTTTAGACTCCCTCCGTTCATTCGAAAATAAAAGTGTCAGTGTCAGTGTGAGTGTCAGTAAACCCCACCCCCACCCTTCCCCTCCCCCTGAAAGGGAGGGAAACTGTCACGTGCTTCGCGTGATTCCTCCCCCTTCAAGGGGGAGGTTAGGAGGGGGATGGGTTTACTGTAGCTTAAAACATGTCGCGAAGGATCTAATTTTTCCTCAGAACGTGGATATTTTTAGGAATGGTCAGATAAATTTTTTCATTCTCCTTAAAAATTCCCGTCTCCCGGGGATTCGTCTGGTCAATAATCATCCTCTCGCCTTTCACCTGTACCGTATATTTGGCCAACGAACCCACATACATCCCGATCTCCACTTCCCCCTGTAAGATATTATCGCCATTTGCTGGTTCTGACCGGGACATGTTAATGGTCTCAGGCCGAATCACCAATTTCACCTTATCCCCAACGTTAAAATTCCTCTCCGGGACAAAGTTGATTTCCCCAACAGGGGTCGATACCGTGGCCATATCGGGCCGGAGATCGACTCTCTCCACGACGCCATCCAAAAAATTAACATATCCCACAAAAGAAGCGATGAACTCATTCTCGGGCCGTTCGTAGATTTCGATAGGAGAACCGATCTGCTGGATGACCCCTTCCTTCATCACGACAATTCGGTCGGAGATGCTCATGGCCTCAAACTGGTCATGGGTGACAAAGATCGTGGTAATCTTCAATCGCTCCTGTAGTTTCCGTATCTCCCCCCTCATGGTCAGTCTTAGGTTCGCATCCAGATTGGAGAGCGGCTCGTCCAGCAGCAACACTTTAGGCTCCAGACTCAGGGCGCGGGCCACGGCAACCCGCTGCTGCTGGCCTCCACTTAGCTTGTCGATCATTCTCCCTCCGAGCCCTTCCAACTTTACCAAACGGAGCAACTCCTCTACTCTCTCCTGAATCTTATTCTTCTTCCATTTCTTAATCTTCAGCCCATAGCTGATATTTTCAGCCACGGTCATATGAGGAAACAGAGCATAATTCTGGAAACAGATCCGGGTGTCTCTCAGATTGGGGGGCAGATGGTCGATTCTCTGTCCATCCAGAATCACCTCTCCGGAATCAAAAGGAGTAAACCCACCAATGACCCTTAACAAGGTGGTCTTCCCACATCCGCTGGGCCCCACAAAGGTCACCAATTCCCCTTTTGTAACATCCAGGGAAATGCCCTTTAAAACTTCGAGACGATCATAGAACTTATGGATGTCATTGAGCATTAGCATTGGAATGGATTGATTAGAACTCATACGGTTACACTCCGCTTCTTCTGTGACACATCGAATCCTGTCTTCTTGGTAATATAGTTGAGAATGACCATGCAGAAAATGACAATGACCACCAATTTCATCGTGGTTGCTGAAGCGATCCCGATTTCACCATAAGCCGCTGCATCAAAGATCTTCACCGCAGCCAGTTCAAATCCCGGGCTGACAAGAAAGACCACGGCGCTCAGGGAAACGATGGCAGTCATGAAGGTGTAAATAAATCCTGCAATAAAGGCAGGAAACATGATGGGCAACACAATCTTATAAAAGGTGGTCATGAAGTTTGCTCCCAGGTCCGCAGATGCCTCTTCGATTTCGATATTGATCTGATGGAGCTTGCTGATCCCTGCCTCCACTCCCACAGCAAGGAAACGGAAGACACAATTCAGAGCAAGGATCATGATGCCTCCTGTCAATTTGATGGGGGGGGTATTGAAGGCGAGCAGATACCCTATTCCGATGACCGTTCCAGGAAGGGCAAACCCTGAAAGAGAGACCATCTCAATAAAGGTTCGGCCAAAAAATTTCCCCCGTACAATGACATAAGCGAGGAGCGTACCGATGATGGCCCCGATGAAGGCGGCGATGAGAGAAACCTGGATGCTGTTATAGATCGCCCGGTTCGAATCGAAGTTTAAGATGTGACTGAAAACGATCTCATTTTTAACGCCCAGAAGTCTTGTGAAAGAAGAGATAAAAACGACTCCAAAAGAAATGAGGATGACCAGTCCGGCAAGGCAACTGATGATGAGAAAAGGGATCTTTACAAGGGGAGTCATCTTTCTTGGCTCAGAAGCAACCGGTTTCCCCCCGATCGTCGTAAATTTTTTTCCGGTGAGCAGGTAGCTATGAAGGAAGAAGATGATGATGCAGGGAATAATGAGAATGACGGATAAAACACTTCCCATCTCAAAGTCGGCCTCGCCGATAATCATCTGATAGGTGTCCGGCGCGAGAAAGGGCGTCCGCCCTCCCAGAATGGCCGCATTTCCAAACTCAGCAATGGTCATCACGAACACAAGGAGACCGGCTTTTAATATTCCCGGAGCGAGTAAAGGAATGGTGATCGTCCGAATAATCCTTGTTTCCGAAGCCCCCAAATCGTAAGCGCTCTCCTCCAGATTCGGATTGAGAGACATGAGTGTATTCTCAATCATGAGATAAGCCAAAGGGATGAAGGCAAGCGTCTGAGCAATGACTACGCCGCTGAAACCATAGATGCTCCATTTCAATCCGAGCGCCATGGTCAAGATGCCATTGCGGCCAAAAAGAATGATGAGGGAAATGGCAAAGAGGTACGGCGGAGCAATCAGGGGCATCATGGCAATAAATTTTAGCGGTTTCCGGAGAGACAGGGGGCCCCGGGTTGTGAGATAAGCCATGCAGAAGCCCACCGTCAAACAGACCACGGTATTAATAAAACCGAGCATGAGGGTATTGAGGAGGGATTGAAAATAATAGCCCTTTACAAAAAACTTGGCGTAATACGAAAGGGTCAACCCATCAGGGCTTTTGATGCTTTTGATGAGGACGGCGAGGATGGGGTAGAGGAGAAAGATGGCAAGAAGCAGAAAGAGAATGGCGGCAAGAATATGGATCAACTCCGCATTGATAAAGGTTTTGATCTTTTCCCAGAGATTCCTTTGGGGAATGGAAAGGATTTCCGCCTTTGCCATCTTTCTCCTCAAACAATCTTTTATTTAAATTCGGTCCTGAATTTCTCTTTCCAGACATCATTCCATTTCGGCCGCATTTCTGCCGCATAACCGAGGTCCAACTTGATATATTTGGGCGTCTTATCACCGTAAAGAGCGTTGGGCGCCGGGCGGGGGGTGACATAGCCCATCTTGGCCATCATATTGCTGAATTCAGGAGTCCCGAAGACATCAATCACTTTCTTACAGACATCCATGACCTTCGTCCCCTTGAGAATCATCGCAAAGGTTCCATCATAGCCAATGCCTTCCTCCGGCACAGCCCAAAGCAGCGGGAAACCCTTATCAAGCCTGTCTTTGACATTCTCGTCCGATGTGATCCCCAGGAGAAACTCTCCTCTTCCTACTAAATCAGTGGGGGCGTTTCCGCTCCGGGTGTAGTGGTGAATATTTTTATCCAGGGCTTCTATGAACTTCCATCCCTGTTCTTCTCCATAGAGGGCCAGGAAGGAGAAGCGGATCATATTGGCTGTCCCTGAGCTAAAGGGTGAAGGCATGACAATCTGATCCTTCCACTTCGGATCCAGAAGCTCCTTCCAGCTCTTCGGCATGGCGTATCCCTTCTCTTTTAACTTATCCCGATTCCCGACTAAAACGAAGGAGAAATTGGAAATATTAAACCAGAATTTCTCCTTATCGATGAACTCGGAGGTCATGCCCTTCCATTCAGGAGAATCATAAGCCACAGACCATCCGTTTTTCTTGGCCATAAAGGCAAGTGGAGACCCGCAGCCTGTGATCATATCGGCATTAAAATTTGGCGCTTCGGATTTGACCTTCGCCTCAATCTCTCCAAAGGATTGGAAAGTCTGCAGGATGGAAATCCCCGTTTTTTCTTTAACAAAGTTAACGACTTTAACATTGTTCTCCGGTGAGAGGCCCATGTAGGCTCTGACGTTCTGTGCCTGGGCATGATTCATCATGAATGCTACAGAAAGAATTGCTATAAACATTGCTAAACCCAACTTTCCTCTCATACCTTTCTCCTCCTTTCAAGTTTTTAATATCCTTCGTTTTAAATGCTACCTCCAGTCACCTCCCTTCTGATGCCATTCTATCAATATTAGAAAAAAAGTCAAAAAAAGTCCTTCTGCCCTTGTAATACCTCGGTGATGGTTGTTTTTATCCCCCTTTGGAAAAGGGGGATAAAGGGGGATTTTAAAAAAATGTTGGTAAAATCTCCCCTCGCCCCTCTTTGCCAAAGAGGGGGATAAGAGTTCATTGGTATTACTTGAACCCGTAACTGGGGGGTTACCTGCCCTCTCACATTTCCTCAAGCGCCTTCCGGCTGATGTCGATTAATTTCTGGATATCCTCATCCGTGTGGGCCAGGGAGAGATAGAGCTTTGTCCCCATGGGATTTAAAAAGATTCCTTTTTCAAACAATCTCAGGGCAAACTTTCTCGCCTTCTGACGGTCGGCCAGGAAGGCCGTCCGGTAATCGATGACCGGCCTTTCGGTGAAGAGGACCTGACAGAGAGGGCCATCTCCCAACACCTGGCCAGGGATCTCCAGCTCCCGAAGGAGTATTTGAAACCCCTCTCTTAATTTCCGTCCAAGATCATGAAGCCGCTCATACGTTCCTGGCTTTCGAAGTTCTTTCAGGGTAGCAAGGCTGGCAGCCGCTGAGACAGGATTTCCTGCCAATGTAGAGGCAAACCAGACATAGGCTTCTCCGCCCAGATTGGACTCCGCGCAGAGATCGAGGATATCCGCTCTTCCACAGATGGCCCCGATGGGATGCCCTCCTCCCAACGCCTTTCCAAAAGCGGCAAGATCCGGAACCACTCCATAATACTCCTGAGCCCCCCCATAGGCAAGGCGGAATCCGGTGACCACTTCATCGAAGATGAGAAGAATGCCTTTCTCCTGCGTGATCTTCCTGATTCCCTCAAGAAAACCTCTGACGGGAGGGGTGCATCGCTGAAGAGGCTCCATGATGACACAGGCAATCTCCCCTTCGTTCTTCTCCATGAGTTCTTGGGTTGTCCCCAGATCATTATAAGGAGCGATGATCACCTCTTTCTCAATCTGCTTGGATATACCCGCAGAGGTAGGTTCAGGTTGGGGAAAAGGGAGGAGGCTCTGAGGGAAGAGGCTCATAACGCCAATATCGTGGGCGCCATGATAAGCTCCCTCGAACTTCACCACTTTTGTCTTCCCTGTGAAAGCCCTCGCGAATCGTATGGCATAGAAAGTGGCCTCTGTTCCGGAGGCGGCAAAACGAATCTTTTCAGCGCAGGGGATCGCCCGGTTCAGTTCCTCGGCCAGACCGAGCGCTTGCTCTGTGATATAGGAAAAACTCGATCCTTTTCCGATCTGTTTTTTTACAGCTTTGATAATGGCGGGATGGGCATGGCCTAAAATGACAGAACCCCAGGAGATCGAAAAATCGATAAACTCCTTTCCAAAGACGTCATAGACCTTTGACCCTTTGCCATGGGAGAGGACGGTGGAAAGCTCCCTCGTGAGGTTGAATTCTCCAAGGGAACCGCCTGGAAAAAATCGGAACGAAAGGTCAACCGGGTTCAACTTTTGACCTCCTCTCTTTCCCTGACGTTCTATTTCTTCGAAACGGCTTCATCCACAAGGCGGCAGGCTTTATCGATGACGGATAATCCCTCCATCAATTGCTCTTCCGTGATGCAGAGAGGGGGTGCGATAAAGATCACGTTCCACCGGGAATAACCTGAAACGCCGTTTTCCTTGGAATAGTTCAATACGGCAGCAATGCTGGGATCCTTTTTCTCATAGGTCTCTACTGTCCAGGGGACCAAGGGTTCCCGGGTCTTCTGATCCTTGACAAACTCAATCCCGGCAAAAAGGCCCAATCCCCGCACATCGCCAATGCTGGGATGTTTCTCTTTCATCCTTTCAAGGGTGGTCATCAACTTCTTTCCCAGGACCCGGGAATTCTCTATCATCCCCTCTTCCTGATAGACCTTAATCGCAGCAATGCCTGCAGCGCAGGCGATCGGGTTCCCGAACTGAGTCAATCCGCCATAATACATATGGTCCTCAAAGTGATCTGCGATCTCTTCCCTGACCACGGTCGCTCCAAGGGGCAGATAGGCTCCATTGATCCCCTTGGCAAGCGTCATAATATCAGGAACAACATCCCAGTGGTCACAGGCAAACCACTTTCCCGTTCTTCCAAAACCGGTCATGACTTCATCGGCAATCAATAAGATCCCATACTCGTCGCAGATCTTTCGGAGCCGCTGCATATAGCCATCGGGAGGCACGATCCGGCAGTTGCTTCCGGTGATCGGCTCGACGATGATGGCCGCCACCTCCCTGGGCCCCTCTACTTCGATCACTTCCCGGATCTGATCCGCGCAGAAAACGTTGCATTCCGGGTAGGTCTTGCCAAAGAAACATCGATAACAGAATGGATCCCACACCCGGATGATCCCCGGAATCCCCGGCTCATTCGGGAGCCTTCTCGGATCTCCTGTAATCGACAGGGCGCCGTAGGTTGCTCCATGAAACGACCGCCACCTGGAGATAATCTTTGATCTTCCCGTATAGGCCTTGGCCATCTTAATGGCATTCTCATTGGCCACTCCCCCTCCGCAGGAAAGAAAGCTTTTTGTCAAATCGCCGGGAGTGATCTCCGCAAGCATCCGGCACAGCTCCGCACGTGTCTCGTTTGCAAATCCGGGAGCCACATAACAGATCTTCTCCGTCTCCTCTTTGATCGCTTCGATGATCCGGGGGTGCTGGTGCCCTGCATTCACATTGAAGAGCTGGGAAGAAAAATCGAGATACCTCTTCCCTTTTTCATCCCAGAAGACCGCCCCTTCCCCCCCCGTGATGATAAGGGGTTTGAAATCCTTCTGAGCCATCCAGCTATGAAAGACATAATCCTTTTCATTTTGAGCCACCCTTAAGGGATCCATGGACTTCTCCTTTCTTGTGATGTCTGAATAAGTTCAGAAATCACTGATTTCACCGATTAGGAAACGATTAAATAGATAAGAAATACACTTAAATAATCCCTCCCCTTCAGAGACTGTGTCGTAATGTCATTCTGAGGCGATAGCCGAAGAATCTCTATGATCGATTCAGTTGAAATCATTAGATTCTTCATGGAGTTTACCCTGAGCGGAAAAGATAGACTCCTCGCTTCGCTCAGAGTGACAGTAAGCGAAGGGTTCAGAATGACAAACATCCCAATTCCCACATTGCGACACAGCCTCTCAAGGGGGAGGGATTAAGTTTTTGGATGTCGTCAATTTTCAAGCATCAACTATTTTTAGTTTGTTTTTTAGTTCTTAGAAAAATTCCTTTTCGATCAGCTCCGGAAGATCCGCCACGCTGGGAATCACATGGGTATGCCAGTATCTCCCCCAGTCCGTCACCGGGCGGGGACCGCTCAAAACGCCGATGACGCCCCGGCATCCGGCATTGCGCCCCTCCAGCATATCCGCAGGGGTATCCCCGATCTTGATCACCTCATGGACACTCTGAATGTTAAGCTGGGTCATGGCATAAAAGATCATAAAAGGGGCAGGCCGCCCGATCTCTCCGGGAATGTGTTCCACATCAACGGAAATATCGACCAGCCCCTTCTTGACCCACCCCAGCCCTTCCATAATG